>Ga0334900_1000806_pt1 | contig 41125 bp, 30 predicted proteins | sample GraSluR3_MG_2_FD_207231 | JGI IMG/M metagenome (GOLD analysis project Ga0334900, IMG submission 207231) | Sludge microbial communities from methane-producing bioreactor in Wageningen University, Netherlands - Granular Sludge_31_08-R3 | ecosystem: Engineered > Bioreactor > Anaerobic >... | reverse complement strand
CTTTATTCATGAATATTTTTTCACGAATAAAGCATTTCAAATCGACACGTAAAGAAAAACCTCTACAATATAGATTTTACAATAGTTTCAAAGAACAAATTTTAATTTTTAGTGGACACTAATGAAAAATAATACCAACTAAAATTCCTAACCATAAGCGATTATGAGGAGCAGAGTAGTAATGAGGAGTAAAGCAATATGCTCAATAAATATGTAATTGAGAGCCTACACTACAAAACGTTTTTCCAATGCACTTTTGCGGAAGGTGAAAATTGACTCGAGTTTTTTCCGAATAAAAAGTGCGTTGGCCAATGCCCCCAGCAAGCCAAGGGGAGGTTTGTACGATACAATATCGGTCATAAGCACACCATCTTCAACCTTTTGTAGTATATGTTGATGATGCCAAAGTGAGTATGGCCCAATACGTTGCTCATCAATAAAATACTTTTTGTGCTCTACATGGGTTATTTCGGTTACCCATTTTACGGGTATTCTAAGCATTGGCCTAACCTTGTAGGTAATAATCATGCCTGGGTACATGGTTTTGGGCAAATTACTTATTGTGATATCAAAACCCATGTACTCTGGCGTGATATGCTTTAGGTTGTGAGGCGATGAGATAAATTCCCACACCTCATCGATTGTAGCCTTAATGTGCTGCTGCTTGTGTAGCTGGTAAAATGCCATTTTTTTAGCTATTAGAAAAAGTGGCTAAAACGTAATCCTATTGCATCTCCATTTGCTGTAAGGCTAATGCCATCGGTAAAGGAAAGCCTTTTTAGCCTTAGGGTTTGGTACAGAACTAAGTCGAAAACTAGCAGAAAACCTCCCTGAAGGATGAGCGAATTGCCATACCCTTTTAGAATGTCTTTGCTGTTTGCTCGGGTTGAGGATAAATGCCTTAAAAGGAAACCTGAGCCAATGTAAGCTATGTCGAGTGCGGAGTTTATAAGGAGAATTCTTTCTGTTTTCTTGTGGAAATCTAATGCTTCGTTTGAGCTCATACTAAACACATCGAGTTGAGCATTATTGTAAAGCGCAAAACCTGCAATTGAGAGGTTAACCACATTCCACATAAGGTTCATTTGGTGGAAGTACTGTGTGCTGTTACCATATTTTGCCCATCCGTATGCACCCACAGCAATATTGGTTACTGCCCAGCCTCCAAGTACATACATTCCCGAGTTTTGGGTTGAAAGGCTATTAACGGCAAAATCAGATGGGTTTTGCTGGGCTAAGCCAATGTGAACGCTCAGTAGCAGAAGTAAAACCATTAGCCCTTTGACCATCATCACTCTTCTTTCCATGTTTTTTTAATGCAGGTTTATGCGGTTATAAACACATGGCTTGCCGTTTTGTTTAAATGGCGGGGTCTGAATGTTAGTCAAAAAGAGGGTGGCATTTGCAAGGGTAAATATTGCCAAAGGAAGGTTTTTGAAATAGATTTAATAGTTAAGTTTTCAGTAACGTAAACAGTAAATGCCCACATTGTGGGCATTTACTAAGATATAATAAATTCAACTAGATTTATTTCACTTCAGCACCATTACAAACCGCCTCGTTGGGTTCAACAAAGCGAAGCGAGCCATCTGCATCTTGAGCCATAAGAATCATGCCGTGCGATTCGATTCCCCTTATCTTGCGAGGTTCAAGGTTTACTAGAATTGAAACCTGTTTGCCAATAATTTCTTCGGGCTTAAAGTATTCGGCAATTCCCGAAACAACGGTTCGCTTATCAATTCCCGTATCAATTTGTAGCTTAAGCAGCTTTTGGGTTTTTGGAACTATCTCGGCAGCGGTAATGGTACCAATGCGGATGTCCATTTTCATGAAGTCATCGTAGGTAATAACCCCTTTTTGTGGGGCCACCTCTTTGCTATTAGCCTCGTTTTGTTGCTTTGTGGCCATTAGCTTGGCCAGCTGTGTCTCAATGGCATCGTCCTCAATTTTATCAAACAGCAACTCCGGTTGTCCAATTGCGTGACCCTCGGCAAGCAAACTCGTTTGTCCGCCTTTATTCCACCCTAGGCTTGGGGCGTTAATCATTGCACCCAATCTTTTGGCTGTAAAGGGTAAAAAGGGTTCGGCCAGAATTGAAATGTTTGCTGTAATTTGAAGCGCTACGTTTAGTATGGTTGCAACTCTATCGGGGTCGGTTTTATATAGTTTCCAAGGTTCAGTATCGGCAAGGTACTTATTGCCCAAACGGGCAATATTCATGGCCTCGCGTAGTGCATCGCGAAAGCGGAAAACCTCAAGGTTTTTTTCAATTCCATTCTTTAGCTTGGGTAACTCGTTAAGCGTTTCCTCATCGTATTGAGTTAGCTCGCCTAGCGCTGGAACCTTACCCTCAAAATATTTGTGCGTAAGCACAAGGGCGCGGTTAACAAAGTTACCCAGTATGGCAACCAGCTCGCTGTTATTTCGGGCTTGAAAATCTTTCCACGTAAAATCGTTGTCCTTGGTTTCGGGCATGTTTGCGGTTAGGGTATACCTTAGCACATCCTGCTTATTTGGGAACTCCTCAAGGTACTCGTGCAGCCAAACGGCCCAGTTGCGGGAGGTTGAAATTTTATCGCCCTCAAGGTTGAGAAATTCATTGGCCGGAACATTATCGGGCAGAATATACGAACCCTCGGCTTTAAGCATGGTTGGAAAAACAATGCAGTGGAATACAATGTTGTCCTTGCCAATAAAATGGATCATGCGTGTTTCGGGATCTTTCCAGTACTTCTCCCAGTTCGGGGTTAGCTCCTTGGTAGCCGATATGTAGCCAATGGGTGCATCGAACCAAACGTATAGCACTTTTCCTTCGCCACCTTCAACGGGAACGGGAACACCCCAATCGAGATCGCGGCTAACAGCACGGGGTTGAAGCCCATGGTCGAGCCAACTTTTGCATTGGCCGTAAACGTTAACCTTCCACTCTTTATGCTCTTCTAAAATCCATTTCTCAAGAAAACCTTGGTACTTATCGAGTGGCAAAAACCAGTGCTTGGTGGGTTTTAGTATGGGTTTAACCCCGCTTAGGGTCGATTTCGGATTAATTAAATCGGTGGCATTAAGGCTGGTTCCACATTTCTCGCACTGATCGCCATAGGCATTCTCGTTTGAGCAGTGGGGGCAAGTGCCAGTAATGTACCTATCGGCTAAAAACTGGTTAACCTCAGGATCGAAGTACTGCTCAGTAGTTTTTTCAATAAATTCACCCTTTTCGTGTAGCTTTTTAAAAAAATCAGAGGAGTGCTCATGGTGTACCTTCGATGAGGTACGAGAGTAGATATCGAACTCAATGCCAAAATCTTCGAACGATTTTTTGATTATACCGTGGTACTTGTCCACTATATCCTGAGGCGAAACCCCTTCGTTACGGGCTTTTATATTAATTGGAACGCCATGCTCATCCGACCCGCAAACGGAGATAACATCCATACCCTTCATCCTAAGATAGCGGGTATAAATATCCGAGGGAATGTAAACACCTGCAAGGTGTCCGATGTGAATAGGCCCATTTGCATAGGGCAGAGCCGATGTAATTAAGTAACGTTTGTAGGCGTTCATAGCAATAAAATTAGGATTACTCAAAAAAACAAGCCCACTCGCGGGCTTTTTGCCAAATTCTTATACTTTAGTGATGCATTCGTCGTATAATAGCATAGCAAAGATACTAACAATTTAAGAATAGAGCAATGGATCTTATTGTCCCTCCCATACTTAAAAAAGGCGATGCTGTTGGCATTGTTGCACCAGCCCGAAAGGTTACGAGGGATGAGATTGCTCCTGCCATAGCAATGATTGAGAGCTGGGGACTAAAGGTTGTGCTAGGTAAAAACCTCTTTGGAGAGTTTAACCAGTTTTCGGGAACCGATAGCCAGCGTGCTGCCGATTTTCAGAGTATGATAGAAAACCCTAAGGTAAAAGCCATAGTTTGTGCTAGGGGTGGCTATGGGTCGATACGCATACTCGATGAGATTAACCTGCGCCAGCTTCAACGCGAGCCAAAATGGGTAGTTGGCTATAGCGATATTACCGTTTTTCACGGAATGCTCAACTCGTGGTATATGATGGAGAGCATACATGGCATAATGCCCATTAACTTTCCTGCAAATGGGCAACCAAACCAATCGACGGAAAGCCTACGTAAAGTGCTTTTTGGCGAAACGCCAAGTTACCAGGCTCAACCGCATGCTTTTAATCGAAAGGGCGAGGCAAAAGGAAAGCTAATTGGAGGCAACCTGTCAATTCTTTACAGCCTTTCGGGTACTGATGCCGATATTATTGCCGACGGCAAAATTCTGTTTATTGAAGATTTGGACGAGTACCTATACCATATCGATAGGATGATGATGAATCTAAAACGTAGCGGGAAGCTTAGGGCAATTGCCGGATTGGTTGTAGGCGGAATGACCGACATGAACGACAACCCAATACCCTATGGCAAAACAGCACTTGAAATAATTCGTGACACTGTAGCTGAGTACGAATACCCTGTGTGCTTTGGTTTTCCTACAGGTCATCAGGCCGATAATGTTGCCCTCATTATGGGACGAAACGTTACGCTTGAGGTAAGCGACAACGGCTCAATCCTTTCCTTTCTGCAAAACACAGAAAACGATTAGCCAATCACTGCTTATCCTTTTTCTTGTTGTATTCCTTGCAAACCTCCTTTAGGCCACATTCGGGGCATTTTGGTTTGCGGGCAAGGCAGGTGTAACGGCCATGCAAAATTAGCCAGTGATGGGCAACTGCCCAAAGTTCCTTTGGGATAAATTGCATTAGCTGCTTTTCGGTTTCGAGGGGAGTTTTGGCATTATGGCTCAATCCAATTCGTTTAGCAACCCTAAAAACGTGCGTATCAACAGCAATGGCTGCGGTATTAAATGCAACAGAGGCAACCACATTGGCCGTTTTGCGGCCAACACCCGGCAGCGTTTGTAGGGCCTTAAGGTCGGTTGGTATTTCGCCGTTAAACCGTTCAACCACACCTTTTGCCATGCCAATTAGGTTTTTTGCCTTGTTATTAGGGTATGAGCAAGATTTAATCACTTCATAAACTGCTTCTTGTTGTGCAACAGCAAGTGCTTCGGGGGTTGGAAATCGGTCGAAAAATGCAGGGGTAATTATATTAACCCTTTTGTCGGTACATTGCGCCGAGAGTATGGTTGCAACAATAAGCTCATACGGATTGGTATGATTTAGCTCAGTTTCGGCAACCGGCATGTTCTGCTTAAAGTACTCAATGGTTTTCTGATAGCGTTCTTTTCGGGTCATTTGCTAACTTCCTTTGCGTTACAAAAGGGTAAAAATAAGAAAACCGACAGAATTGCTGCCGGTTTTCCTATGGAAATATGCGCTAAAAATTTAGTATAAAAAGCTTAGCAGAATACCTGCAGCCACAGCGCTACCAATAACACCTGCTACGTTCGGTGCCATGGCGTGCATTAACAGATAGTTGGTTTTGTCGTAGTGCAAACCAATATGATGCGATACCCTTGCACTGTCGGGCACAGCCGATACACCTGAATTTCCAATTAGCGGGTTAATCTTATTCTCCTTGCTTAGGAATAGGTTCATAAACTTAACGAACAAAATTCCCGTGGTTGTTGCAATTACAAACGAAATTGCTCCTAGCATAAAAATCTTTAACGATGAAGCGTTAACAAATACATCGGCTTGTGTTGATGCACCAACAGTTAAGCCAAGGAGAATGGTTACGATATCAATTAAAGGACCTCTAGCCGTTTCGGCTAACCTGCGTGTTACACCGCTCTCCTTAAGCAGGTTTCCGAAGAAAAGCATACCTAGGAGAGGCAAACCGCTAGGTACAACAAAAGTGGTAAGCAAAATGCCAATTAGCGGGAACAGAACTTTCTCAAGTTTGGTTACCGTACGCGGGGGTTTCATCCTAATAACGCGCTCCTTTTTTGTGGTTAGCAGCTTCATTATTGGAGGCTGAATAACTGGTACAAGAGCCATATATGAGTATGCCGATATGGCAATAGCACCCATTAGATGAGGGGCGAGCTTAGAGCTAATGAAAATTGCTGTAGGGCCATCGGCACCACCAATAATTCCAATTGCTCCAGCCTCGGCGCCTGTAAAACCCATAGCCAAAGCAATTGCGTAAGCACCAAAAATACCAAACTGTGCTGCAGCTCCAATTAGTATTAGTTTAGGGTTCGATATTAGGGCCGAGAAGTCAGTCATAGCGCCAATGCCCAAAAATATAAGCGGCGGGTAAACGCCGTATCGAACGCCAAAATACAGGTAGTTAAGTACCGATCCCTCTTCGTAAATCCCAATCATGTAGCCATTGGTCATGGGTATATTACCCACAATTATGCCGAAGCCAATTGGGATTAGCAGCATAGGTTCCCACTCCTTGGTAATAGCAAGGTAAATAAACACAAGGCCAATCAGAATCATAATACCATGGCCAAGAGTAAAGTTGGCAAAACCTGTATTGCTGTAGAACTGGAGGAGATGTTCTTTGATAAAATCTAAAAAATTTCCGTCCATTGTATTAGTCTCCTATGGTTACCAGGATGTCGCCTTCCATTACCGAATCACCCTTGTTTACGTTTATCTTTAAGATTTTTCCATCCTTATCGGAATCTATGTTGTTCTCCATCTTCATTGCCTCAAGGCAAAGTAGCTTTTGCCCTTTTTTTACGGCATCGCCCTCTTTTACATACAAGTCGAGGATAACACCGGGAAGTGGCGATTTAACATGACCAGCACCTTTGGGTGCTGTTGGAGCGCTAGTTTTTGCTACCGAAGGATGGCTGTCGGTTGATGGAATAGCGTTTTGACGAATCAGTTTAGGCGTTTTGGTTTGCTGAATTACCTTTTCGAGTTCAACCTGATAGTGAGTACCGTTCACCTCAATTTCAGCAATGTTGTCCTCAACCGATATTATGTTTACCTCGTATGGGTTACCGTGTATGGTAAATTTGTAATTTTTCATTTTTGCTATTTATGAAAGGGGTTACGTACTGCTGCTTTGTTCATTATACCGTAAATCTTACTGCTCCATGGCGAATATGTTCTCGAAATCTTATTTATAGTGAGCGTTAGGCTTTCTGAGTCGTGTAGCTCACTTTTATAGAGGTGCAAAGCCATTGCTATGGCAGCAATCTCATCGCCACTGGTTTTCACCTTATCTACTTGCTGTGTTTCGGTTTGCTGTTTCGGTTTTTTAGTAAATAGCTTAGTAAAAAACTCAATCATATTATCAATGTTCTGAAATACGATTGCCGAAAGAGCGAGCACCGAAATAACCACAAGCATTGCCATTACAGCCATTCCAACGCCGTACGGATCAACCTTAACAAACTCTTCGGCCGAGTTGGTTTGTGTTGCAACTGCAAGTAATATTGATTGAATAGTCATCGTTTTCTCCGTTTTATAATGGTAGGTTCGAATGCTTCCTAGGTGGATTCAAATCCTTTTTAGTTTGCAACGATTGCAACGCTCTAATAATCCTAAAACGAGTATTGCGTGGTTCAATCACATCGTCTAAGTAACCAAATTTGGCAGCAACGTATGGGTTGGCAAACTTATCCTTATACTCGTTCTCTTTTTTAAGTAAGAACTCGGCTTTAGCCTTTTCGTCTTCAATGTTTTCGAGTTCGCGGCTAAGCAGAACTTCAATGGCTCCTTTTGGGCCCATAACGGCAATTTCGGCACCTGGCCATGCGTAGTTTAAATCGCCACGAAGATGCTTTGAACTCATTACATCGTAGGCTCCTCCGTATGCCTTACGCAGAATTATGGTAACTTTTGGTACAGTGGCTTCGCCATACGCGAATAGCAGCTTAGCGCCATGAAGGATAATGCCGTTATACTCCTGACCTGTTCCGGGAAGGAAACCAGGAACATCAACAAGGGTAACAATTGGGATGTTGAATGCATCGCAGAAGCGAACAAAGCGAGCGGCCTTGCGCGACGCGTTAATATCGAGCACACCAGCCATGTACTTTGGTTGGTTTGCCACAATACCAACTGACATGCCGTTGAAACGTGCAAAACCGGTTACAATGTTAGGGGCGTAGTGACGGTGTACCTCAAGGTACTCGCCATAGTCGGCAATTGCCTCAATAACATCAAGCACGTCGTAGGGCTTGTTGGCCACCTCTGGGATAATCTCGTTTAATCTGTCTTCAAGCCTATCAATAGGATCGTCGCAAGGAGCAATGGGGGGATCTTCCAAATTGTTCTGTGGTAAGTAGCTAAGCAGCTTGCGAATTAGCTGTATTCCCTCTTCCTCGGTATCGGAAACAAAGTGAGCAACACCCGACTTGGATGCGTGTACATCGGCACCTCCCAGCTGATCGGCAGTTACCGTTTCGCCAGTTACCGTTTTTACTACTTTCGGCCCAGTTACAAACATGTAGCTGGTGCTGCGAGTCATTATAATAAAATCGGTTAGGGCAGGTGAGTATACTGCGCCACCGGCACAGGGGCCAAATATTGCCGAAATTTGGGGAATAACCCCAGAAGCAAGAATGTTGCGCTGGAAAATATCGGCGTATCCGCCAAGGCTTTTCACGCCTTCCTGAATACGTGCTCCACCACTGTCGTTAATGCCAATAACAGGGGCACCAACCTTCATGGCCATGTCCATAATCTTGCATATTTTGGCTGCGAACATTTCGGATAGCGATCCGCCAAAAACGGTAAAGTCTTGCGAGAAAATGTAAACTATTCGGCCGTCAATAGTACCATAACCAGTAACTACACCATCCGATAGGTAAGTTTCCTTCTCCAACCCAAAGTCGATGCAGCGATGCGACACAAACATGTCAAACTCTTCGAAGCTTCCCTCGTCGAGCAGAAGTTCGATGCGTTCGCGAGCGGTTAGCTTCCCTTTTTTGTGCTGGGCAGCAATGCGTTTTTCGCCTCCACCAAGTTTGGCTCTCTCTCTGAGCTCTATAAGCTCCTGAATTTTTTGCTCCTGAGAATTATTCATTGATCAGTATTTTTTGTATGAGGAGTGTGAGTTATTTATTCTTGTTTTCGCATAGTTCGGTTAGCACGCCGTGGGTTGATTTGGGGTGAAGAAAGGCTATATCTAACCCCTCGGCACCTTTACGTGGGGCTTTATCAATTAGGTTGATGCCCTTTTCTTCAGCAGTTTTTAGCTGATCCTCAATTTTATCAACGGCATAGGCAATGTGGTGTACGCCCTCGCCCTTCTTTTCAATATACTTGCCTATTGGGCCCTCGGGGTCGGTCGATTCGAGAAGCTCGATTTTGGTTTGGCCAACCATAAAAAAGGCAGTCTTCACTTTCTGATCTTTCACCTCTTCAACGTTGTAGCACTTAAGGCCTAAAACGTTTTCGTAGAATGGTATGGCTTCATCAAGGCTTTTTACTGCAATTCCAATGTGTTCAATGTGGGTTATCTTCATGGCAATGTGAGGTTTTGTTAAATTTACACAAAAGTAATGGGTAATAGCTTAAGCACTGCTTTAATAAAACCAGTTTTTGAGCATATATCGCATTGTTTTGCAACATGTTTTGATGGTGTTAAATATGCTCAACTTGGTTTCTTCGAATAAAACATAGCTAGTAACTTTGTGGGCTAAAAACGCTGCTCGTGAACTGGCTTGAGAGAACCGAATTACTTGTTGAGAAGCAGAACCTTGAAAAGCTTAAGCAAAGCCATGTGCTTGTTGTTGGCTTAGGGGGTGTTGGCGCCTATGCTGCTGAGCAACTATGCAGGGCAGGTGTGGGTGAAATGACAATTGTTGATGGTGATTTAATTAGCACCACTAACCGCAACCGACAGCTTCCGGCATTGGTAAGCACAACCGGTAAGCCCAAGGTTAAGGTTTTAGCCGATCGCTTACTCGATATTAATCCCGAACTTAGGCTTCACACCTTACAGGAGTACATTCGCGACGACAGGATGATTGAAATACTCGATGGCCATTTCGACTATGTGGTTGATGCCATTGATACGCTATCGCCCAAAATCTTCCTCATTTACCATACGCTGCAAAAGGGGCACAGGCTGGTTAGCTCCATGGGGAGTGGCGGAAAGCTAGACCCAACGAAGGTTGAAATAGCCGATTTTTCAAAATCTCGAATTTGTCCGCTTGCCCGAATACTTCGCAAGCGATTAGGGCGATTTGGAATCCGCGAAGGTTTTAACGTAGTGTTTTCAACCGAGGAGGTGCCCGAGCATGCTATGATTCCCTGCGAGGGGGAGCCAAATAAGAAAACTACAATTGGCACAATATCCTACATGCCAGCAATTTTTGGTTGCTTTATGGCTTCGGTTGTTGTTCGCGATTTGATTAGCCTCAAATAGGTAGTCGCTAATAGAGAAATTATAAAATTGCAATTCAGGCATTCTTTAGGGAGAAGGAATGCCTGAACTGCGGTTTTTTCTATTAATAAATAAGCAGATTTATCTACAAACCTAATTTTACTTTTATTGTTTCAATTTCGGACTTAAGGTTCTCTAACTCGCTAATTTTTTGGTTCAGTAGTTCGTTTTTCTTATTCAGCTCGTCAATTTGAGATTGTTGCTCTTTAATTGCTTCGATTAGCACTGCCGAAAGGCTCTGGTAGTCGATGGTTTTATACCCATTTGCACTTTCTAAAACTAGTTCGGGTAGAACTTTTTCAACCTCTTGGGCTATAAGCCCAATTTGGGGTTTATCGCTAAAGTTAAAATCGGTTTTTGCCTGTTCATTCCATGTGTACCGATAAGCTGTTAGCGTTTGTATTTTGCTAAGGCTTTCGTTTAGCTTAACCAGATTCGTCTTAAGGTTTATGTCCGATGCTTTCGAGTAACCGTCGGTAGCCTCTAGGTGGCCGTTAATAACAACTAGCCTGTTGTCGAACTCTCCGTATATTAGCGATTCGTCAGCACTGCTTGCAATGTGTAATCGATATGAGTTTGGCTCGTTATCGCCAGCATTTGAGCCAATAAATACGTTGAAACTCCCAGAAGTACTACTTCCAGTGCTATATCCCAAAAACGAGTTGTTGCTTCCAGCACCAATCGCACTTCCTGCACGCGAACCCACAATAACATTGTTTTCACCAGTTATACTAAAACCAGCGGAAGCTCCAATAAGGGTATTCTCAATTCCGGCATTGCCAAACGATGCTGTTCGGTCGCCAACAAATGTATTTGCATACGAATGCGTACATGCGTAACCAGAACGTGTTCCAATAAAAATAGAGTTTGCGGGTGAAATCGAGTTATATCCCGCAGTATTTCCAATAAAGATGTTCTCTTCACCATCCTCTTCGCCTGTAAAGTAGTAGCCAGTATTATTGCCAATAAAAACGTTTAAAGCACCGTAAACATTTTCGTGACCGGAGCCATAACCTAAAAAGATGTTTCCGTTACCCATTTCAGATTTTAAGCCAGCCTCGTAGCCTAAAAACGTGTTGTATAAACCGTTGGTAATTGATTCGCCAGCCCTGTGACCAATAAAGTAGTTGTCGGGCGTGAGGTTTAAGAAGTTATCGGCAATGGTTTTCCCTTGGTCGGAAAGCCCTCCTACGGCAAACCCGCCGCGTGCTCCCTTGCCGCTGGTTGGGTTTACGTATACCCTAGCGCTATCGGGGGCTAGGAATAGCAGATTGGTTGGTATGGATTTTCCTTGGTCGGAAAGCCCGCCCACGGCAAATCCGCCACGTGCACCTTTCCCGCCAGTGGTAGGGTTTTTAAAGCTAATGCGCACGCTGTCGGGGGTAACCCTTAGGAATTCGGTCTCATCCTGCTTGCCCTGATCGGATAGCCCACCCACGGCGAAACCTCCACGGGTGCCCTTAAGCTGAGTATCGTCAACGTACACCCTAACGCCGGTTTGGTAAACGCCGAATACCACCTTGCCATCGCGATTCTTCACCTCGAAAATGGGGTCGTCGTCGCCAGCCGCGGTGGGGCTGGTCACCTCAAGGCTGCTGTCGTAGCTCAGGGCCGTAAGGCCCGACAGGGTGGATGTGCCCGACCAGAAGGCGATTTGGCCTGGGGTACCCTCTCCGCTGAGCGCAGGTTCGCTACCTCCGGCGTGGAGCGCGAAGGGAACCGACATGAGCTTGGCTAGCCCAAGGCTCTCGTAGCTGGTTCCGCCACTAGGGTCAACGGCAAGGCTGATGTACACCTCCCCGCTTTCCCACGGAACGGAGGCGAAGTCACCGCTGCTAGGCTCGCCCATGCCCACAACAAGGCTAACCACCCCAGCGGGGCTAGTGGTTGGGGTGTGGGTTTCGGCAAAGTAGGTGGTTGTGCCCGTTTCGTTCATTAGGCTAACCATAATGCCAACAGCTTGATTGGACAAGGGTTGTCCGTCGTTATCGTGCAGTACAGCCTGATAGGTAAACCCCTGTGGGGGTTGGCTAAAGGTTGCCAGTGCGTATAGCAAGACAACAAAAAGCAAGGTAGTTTTCTTCATGATAGTATTCTATTTAAATTGTTTTGTTTACTCAAACATAATAATTTTCCATTCAGTGCCATCCCAAAGTTTAAGTTTGTTGTCGTTTTCGTCAAAGAAAACTGTTCCTTTTTCGGGATTAGGTGGTGATGAAACTTGCGGTTCAAGTAACAAGAAGTCGCGAACGCTAACTGAAGCATTGAACCGAAGTTTTTGGTTATCCATTTCACCCGAAATTAGTGCATTTGACATATCTCCAATATAAAGCTTATTGCTACCAGTTTCGTTAAACCCAGCATAGGCACCAATAAAAATATTATTTGTTCCTACACTGTTGCTGAAGCCGCTATTGTAGCCAATAAATACATTTTCGGTTCCTGTTGATATTGCACTACCTGATGAACTTCCTATAAAAACGTTACGTGCACCTGTATTATCCCCTTGGTAAATACCCGCGCCAGCAGATTGACCAATGAAAATATTGTTTTCGCCATTAAAATGAGTACCAGCTCCTCTACCTATAAAAATGTTGGATACCCCATCAAGACTTTCTCCTCCTGCAAATGCTCCAATAAAAGTATTATCACCTCCGGTTGTGTTATCCCTTCCTGCACCTGTACCCACATAAACGTTTAATGATCCCTCGGAATTTTGATGGCCTGCCTGTTCGCCTACAAAAACATTCGCATTTCCTTCGGTATTATACCAGCCCGACCATGCACCAAGGAATGTATTTGCCAAACCAGATGTGTTTAGGAACCCTGCTTTATCTCCGACAAAAACATTACGTTGACCACCAATATTACTAAAACCGCTTTCGTTACCAATAAAAATATTCCAATCGCCATCATTGTTTGAATATCCACTATGGTAGCCAAGAAAAACATTCCATTGCCCTGATGAATTTGAAAAACCAGATTCAAAGCCAAGAAATGTATTAAAATCGGAATTATTGTTATAACCGGTTTTAAAGCCTAGAAACACATTGTAGTTACCCTCTTTATTCTTAAGCCCTGATTGAACTCCCATGAATATGTTTTGGCTACCTCCTAAGTTTGAGGCTCCTGCTTGTACTCCTAGGAAAATATTTTGTCTTCCATAGGACGTACTATCTCCTGTTTGTTCTCCAATAAATATGTTTTGTTCGCCATGGGTTGCCATGCGTCCCGCTTTGCTCCCAATATAAACGTTTCCTCCTTCATGCGTATGTGACTTACCTGCTTGAAATCCGATGAAAGTATTGTCGCTACCTGTATTGCTGTAACCCGATTGGTAGCCCATAAAGGTGTTGTATTGTCCCCCAATATTTGTAGTTCCTGATTGGTAGCCAATAAATGAATTGAATCTTCCACTCTCCTCATTGGGTTCGGTATTTGCACCAGCTTCATGCCCAATAAAGTAGTTTTCAGGAGTAAGAAGTAGAAAGTTGTCTGCATTTGTTTTCCCTTGATCGGATAGCCCGCCCACGGCAAACCCCCCACGTGCACCCTTGCTACTGGTTGGGTTTACGTATATTCTAGCGCTATCGGGGGCAAGGAATAACAAATCGGTTGGAGTCGTTTTGCCCTGGTCGGAAAGCCCGCCCACGGCAAAGCCACCACGTTCTCTTTTCCCTCCAGTGGTGGGATTTTTAAAGCTAATGCGCACGCTGTCGGGGGTAACCCTTAGGAACTCGGTCTCATCCTGCTTGCCCTGATCGGAAAGCCCGCCTACGGCGAAACCTCCGCGGGTGCCCTTAAGCTGAGTATCGTCAACGTACACCCTAACGCCGGTTTGGTAAACGCCGAACACCACCTTGCCATCGCGATTCTTCACCTCGAAAATGGGGTCGTCGTCGCCAGCCGCGGTGGGGCTGGTCACCTCAAGGCTGCTGTCGTAGCTCAGGGCCGTAAGGCCCGACAGGGTGGATGTGCCCGACCAGAAGGCGATTTGGCCTGGGGTACCCTCTCCGCTGAGCGCAGGTTCGCTACCTCCGGCGTGGAGCGCGAAGGGAACCGACATGAGCTTGGCTAGCCCAAGGCTCTCGTAGCTGGTTCCGCCACTAGGGTCAACGGCAAGGCTGATGTACACCTCCCCGCTTTCCCACGGAACGGAGGCGAAGTCACCGCTGCTAGGCTCGCCCATGCCCACAACAAGGCTAACCACCCCAGCGGGGCTAGTGGTTGGGGTGTGGGTTTCGGCAAAGTAGGTGGTTGTGCCCGTTTCGTTCATTAGGCTAACCATAATGCCAACAGCTTGATTGGACAAGGGTTGTCCGTCGTTATCTTGCAGTACAGCCTGATAGGTAAACCCCTGTGGGGGTTGGCCAAAGGTTGCCAGTGCAGCTAGCAGGGCAACCAATGCTAGGTAAAACTTTTTCATGGCAAGTAAAATTTAAGTTTATTAATCTATTTGTAGCATCGATGATATTTACTATTAGGGTAGGGAATAATAATTTTAGTTATTAGCTACAGGCTGTGCTTTTTTCTCTATAAATAAATAATCAGAGAAACAAAGAGAGTTGACTTCATAACGTGGCAACTCTCTTTTTTGGTGCCTACCTTTTATTTACTAATAATTGCCTTAATAGCCTCTATTTCAGACTTAAGGTTTTCAATCTCTTTCTGTAACTGAATATTTTCGGTTATTAGCTCTTGAACAGCTTTGATTGAAATAATTTGAGCATTATATGAATCAAGTTGAAGAATTTCTTCGTTGTCACCGTCAATATATTCACCGCTCCCCTTTACTGATTCGGGGAAAACCTCTTTAAACTCCTGAGCAATAAAATTGTAGTAAACTTTGTCTTCAATATTTGGGTTTTTCGAAATCCACTCCTTGCTATACCTAAAAGAAACAGGACGAAGTTTAAGTAGGGTTTCTTTGGCCTTGGTTATTTCTGTAATTTCGGTTTTGATTCTTTTATCGGAGTTGGCAAGCCAGCTTCCCGCAGTGGTTTTTGATGCATCACCATTAACTTCTAATGCATTTGCCGTTGGGGCACGTCTTATTCCTAGCCATCCCGATAAAAAGTCGCCCTGAATTAGCGGAGAAATTGATGATTTGTTTTGAATCATCAACCAGTTCGATTTTGTAGAGTTCCAGCCTGCATTTAATCCAATAAAAATATTATAATCGCCATTGTTATTTAAGCCTGCATTCATACCAACAAAAGTATTGTAACTGCCAGTAGAAGTTCCCTGACCAGCAGACATTCCAAGAAAGGTATTATATGCACCTGTTGTGTTTCCTAATCCTGCTGCATAGCCAATAATAGTATTGTAAAAACCAGTGGTATTTTCCGTGCCAGCTTTATGTCCAATGATAGTATTGCTATTTGCCGACACAGAATTCATTGCTGCCTGGTAACCAATGTAGGTATTGAAACTTCCAGAGGTGTTTGAACTGCCCGCATCTTTCCCAATAAAAATATTTTCATGGCCATTAGAATTTGAACTTCCTGCCAGATCTCCAATAATCACATTTCTTGAACCAGTTGTGTTGTTTACGCCAGAATGATAACCTATAAAGGCATTTCTAGTTCCCGATGTATTGTTTTTACCACTCTCATATCCCATAAAAACATTATAGCTGGCGGTTGATGAGTAGCCTGCGTTATAACCAAGAAAAATGTTAGACGATCCCGTAACATTTGAATGGCCAGAAGAGTTTCCAATAAATACATTGTCCCCCCCATTAATTGTTGAGTATCCCGCCTCATATCCAATAAAAACATTGGCATAGTCGTCATTGGCATTGTAGCCTGCATAGTTGCCAATGTAAACATTTACGCTACCAGTGGTGTTGTTGTATCCCGTATTATCGCCTATGTAAATATTACTATAGCCCTCGGTATTGCTATAACCCGATTTATTACCTAGGAATACATTGCTATATCCTGATGTGTTATCGTATCCTGCATAATTCCCAAAAAAGCTATTGCCTTCACCAGTAGTGTTTTGAAACCCTGTGTAGTATCCTACAAATGAGTTTAGGCTACCTTCAGTGTTGTTTGTGCCAGTGTAGCTGCCAATAAAGGTATTTTCCCCACCAGTTGTATTCAATGATCCTGCTTTGTATCCAACAAAGGTGTTGTAATTACCTGTGGTATTGCTGTATCCGCTCCAGTATCCAAGAAAAAGATTGCTTTGTCCAATTGTATTTGAGTAGCCACTTTGATAACCGAGGAATGCATTGTAACTTCCTTCGGTTGTATATTTCCCCGACTGGTAACCCAAGATTGAGTTAAAAGTTCCACTTGTTATACTTGAACCTGCTTCGTGGCCAATTAGGTAGTTTTCGGGGGTGAGTAGCAAGAAGTTATCGGCTGCTGTTTTCCCTTGATCGGAAAGCCCTCCTACGGCAAACCCGCCGCGTGCTCCCTTGCCGCTGGTTGGGTTTACGTATACCCTAGCGCTATCGGGGGCTAGGAATAGCAGATTGGTTGGTATGGATTTTCCTTGGTCGGAAAGCCCGCCCACGGCAAATCCGCCACGTGCACCTTTCCCGCCAGTGGTAGGGTTTTTAAAGCTAATGCGCACGCTGTCGGGGGTAACCCTTAGGAATTCGGTCTCATCCTGCTTGCCCTGATCGGATAGCCCACCCACGGCGAAACCTCCACGGGTGCCCTTAAGCTGAGTATCGTCAACGTACACCCTAACGCCGGTTTGGTAAACGCCGAATACCACCTTGCCATCGCGATTCTTCACCTCGAAAATGGGGTCGTCGTCGCCAGCCGCGGTGGGGCTGGTCACCTCAAGGCTGCTGTCGTAGCTCAGGGCCGTAAGGCCCGACAGGGTGGATGTGCCCGACCAGAAGGCGATTTGGCCTGGGGTACCCTCTCCGCTGAGCGCAGGTTCGCTACCTCCGGCGTGGAGCGCGAAGGGAACCGACATGAGCTTGGCTAGCCCAAGGCTCTCGTAGCTGGTTCCGCCACTAGGGTCAACGGCAAGGCTGATGTACACCTCCCCGCTTTCCCACGGAACGGAGGCGAAGTCACCGCTGCTAGGCTCGCCCATGCCCACAACAAGGCTAACCACCCCAGCGGGGCTAGTGGTTGGGGTGTGGGTTTCGGCAAAGTAGGTGGTTGTGCCCGTTTCGTTCATTAGGCTAACCATAATGCCAACAGCTTGATTGGACAAGGGTTGTCCGTCGTTATCGTGCAGTACAGCCTGATAGGTAAACCCCTGTGGGGGTTGGCCAAAGGTTGCCAGTGCAGCTAGCAGGGCAACCAATGCTAGGTAAAACTTTTTCATGGGTATAGTTTTTTGTCGTTTTTGTCAAGTTAAGGTATTGATGGACAAATTACTCAATCAAATGCGATTTTTTTGATAAAAAAATGCTTTTGAATTATACAAAGAAAATTAGGAGTTTGGTTGTACCCCTCCCCAATTCAAACAAATAGCCACTATTAATGCGCAGTGATTAATAGTGGCTATTTAAAGGGCTTATTTTAAAACAGTGTTTTTATTGATAAGCTGTGCAGAAGAATACTTGATCAATTAAACTTTGGCTATTCGCCAAGCTTGCGGAGCAGTCTTCGAACGCTTTCTACAGAGTCGATATAGTAGTTAGCCTTTGTGTTTTTTGTTCCCACTTTAACTGTGAAAGCGTTATCGGGCATTGCGCCAAAGGTATACTCATCGGTCCAGTCGTCGCCGAGTGCCATAATAAAATCGAAGTTATCCATTGCAAGTTGCTGAGCAGCAGCACGACCCTTGTTTATACCTGAGTTTTTTATCTCGATAACCTTGTCGCCATCCATAATCTCAAGGTTCAGGTTCGACACCAAATCGCGTAGTTCATCTTTTAGCTCCCAAGCACGGATAACTCCCAAGTCTGGGTCGGAGTTGCGGTAGTGCCATACAAGCGAATAGTTTTTTTCTTCTAAAAATGACCGAGGAGTCCTGTCGGCGTAAAAATTAATAATAGGTCTAATAATTTCCATCCAATGCTTATCAATCTTTTCTATCATACCCCAATCGCCATTAGGTGACTTTACCCAAACACCATGCTCTGCCACAAAGGTTATAGTATTGTATTTGCTAAACCATTTCCCAAGGGTTTCTTTGTCTCTACCGCTGATGATAACCAGTGTGTTTTTTTTGTCGTCGGCTAGTTTATCGAGAATTTCATAAAGTTCATCGTTGGGAATAGCCTTTTGAGGATCCTTATGAAATCCAGTCAGCGTTCCGTCATAGTCAAGGAAAATAATTCTTTTCTTAGATTGATCGTAGGCTTTCTTAAACTGATCAACAATTGCTGGAGATACTTTCCGGGTAAGGTTTGTTTCTTGTAGCTTCTTTACTCCTTTAAGGGCATCAAGAATATCGGTTGCCCATTTTTCCTCATTGTAAACCTTGAGCCGCTTTTGCATAACCTTGTTTCGTTGTCGTTGCTCACTTACGGGCATTTCAAATGCTTGCTTTATAGCCAGTGCAACCTCGGCAATATTGTTAGGATTTACTAAAATTGCCTCGCTCATCTCCTTAGAGGCGCCAGTCATTTCGCTTAGAATAAGCACTCCAGTTTGATCAATCCGCGAGGCGATGTACTCCTTGGCAATTAGGTTCATACCATCGCGTAGAGGTGCAACCAGTGCAATTTGCGAAACGGTGTAAAGTTCAACCATTTCTTCTTTGGACAGGTTTCGGTAGAAATACCAAATTGGCATCCAGCCAACTGAGCCGTATTGACCGTTAATCCGCCCAACAATCTCATCAACGGTACGTTTCTGGGCTTGGTACTCAACTAGTACCTCGCGCGATGGTATAACAAAAAGGGCAAAGCATATCTTACCGTGCAGCTCGGGGTTGTTGATAAGAAACATCTCAAAGGCCTCGAGGCGTTGAGTTATTCCTTTGGCGTAGTCGAGCCTATCAACGGAGAGCATCAGAATTGTTTGGCCATCGTTTAACAGGTTCTGTGCAACCGTATCGGCAAAACCTAAGAGTGATTCCCCTTTTGCCGACTTAAAATGGTTTGCCTGCTCCTGAAAGTAGTCATAATCAACTCCCATTGGGAAGTTATCAATTTTCACAACCCTTTCGTCGAGTTTCACCGTGTTAAGCATGTTGTCGTATCCAAGTAATCGTCTAATTGAACTCATAAAGTGACGCTCGTAGTCGAATGTATGAAACCCAACGAGGTCGGCACCAAGCATTCCTTCAACAATTTCTTTACGCCAAGGCAAAACCCGAAAAATTTCATACGAGGGAAAGGGAATATGCAAGAAGAATCCGATGGTTAGCTTAGGGTTTGCTTCTCGGAGAAGCATAGGGAGCAGCATTAGATGATAATCGTGTATCCAAATAGTATCATCATCTTTTGCTACCATAAGTACCTGCTTAGCAAAACGTTTGTTTACATCAACGTAATGCTTCCAGTATTCCTCATTAAGCTCGCTATGTTGGGTAAAGTAGTGGAAAAGAGGCCAAATAGTAGCATTGCAAAACCCGTAATGATGCATTGCAATCTGCTCCTGTGTAAGTTCAAGGGGATGGCATCGTTCCTCGGCAAACCTATTATAGACAAAATCTTTCTCCTTTTCTGTAAGCTCAATTTGCTCGTTGCCTGTCCAACCAATCCATTCGCAATTTTTAAGCTTATAGTATGTGTTAAGCTTATTGGGAGTTCTAACCGACTTTTGAATTACCTTAACCTGGTCACCCTCCTTTGCAACCTCAAACGGGAGTTTATTTGAAACAATAATTAGCCTACTCATAACATCGATTTTTACTTCATTCTACTTCAAAAAACTTTACTATATTAGCAAAATAATGGCATATTATCAAAATATAACGCTACTATGCCTGTAGTGTTTAATACAATGAAAGTTAAGCTGAAGTTTAAACCCACTAAAAGCCAAAACCATGAATAGATATAGCTTTGATGCGGTAATTTTTGACCTTGATGGGGTAATTACCAAAACAGCGCTAGTGCATGCTGCAGCGTGGAAGAGTATGTTTGACGGGTTTTTAAAAGAGTGGGAGAAAAAGCACGGGAAGCCCTTTGAGGAATTCACCCATTTTAACGATTATCTTCCTTATGTAGATGGCAAGCCAAGGTACAAAGGGGTTGAATCATTTTTAAAATCTAGAGGAATTGAGTTGCCCTTTGGTGACCCAAGCGATAGCCCCGACAAGGAAACAATTTGCGGATTAGGCAATAGAAAGAACGATGCCTTTAACGAAACGCTTGCAAAGGAAGGCGTTGAGGTATACCCATCAACCGTTGAACTTTTAAACGAGCTAAAGGATAAAAAGATAAGGCTAGGCGTTGCCTCATCGAGTAAAAATTGTAAGCAGGTACTTGAGCGTGCAAACCTGTTGCACTATTTCGAAACTCGTGTCGATGGCGAAGTTTCGGCAGAACTCGGGTTGCAAGGAAAGCCCGAACCCGACATTTTTACTAAAGCTTGCGATAACCTAGGAGTAGATTACTTTAGGGCTGTAATTGTTGAGGATGCAGTGTCGGGTGTTCAAGCAGGTAAAAAAGGAAACTTTGGTTTTGTGCTTGGTATTGCAAGAGAGGAAAATGAGCGCGAGCTTAAAGCCAATGGTGCCGATGTTGTGGTTAACGACTTAGAAGAGATAGGCGGCATTGAGGGTATTGAAAAGTGGTTCGATATTGGTTTGAATAAAGACCTTTGGTCGGTATCGTTTCACGGATACGACTGTAAAAAAGAGCGTTCGCGTGAGGCATTGTTCACTGTAGGCAATGGCTATTTCGGAACCCGTGGATCGTTAGAGGAGAGTTTGACTTCGGAATGTAATTACCCCGGAACCTATATGGCTGGGGTTTATAATAGGCTAAAATCGCCTGTGGGTAACAGAGAGGTAGAGAACGAGGATTTTGTTAATGCGCTTAACTGGACAACAATATCATTTAAGGTAGCCGAGGGCAACTGGTTTGACCCCAATACCGATGAGGTAGTTGAACTTGAAAGAACCATCGACTTTAGAAATGGTGTTCTCATAAAACGAATGCTTGTTCGCGATACCGATGGGAGAGAAACGTTGGTTGAGTCGAGGCGCATTGCCAGCATGGCAAATCAGCATCATGCAGCTATCGATTATTCAATTACTCCCCTAAACTATAGCGGCTACGTTAGGGTGAAGTCGGGGCTTTCGTTGCCCGAAAAAAACGATGGAGTTGAGCGCTATCGGCAGCTGAACCAAAAGCATATTGCGCCACTTGAGCAAGGGGCAAAAAATGGAATCTCATATATTAAGGGTAAAACAGTGCAATCGGCCATTGAGGTAGCAGCAGCCGTAAGGCTTGAGGTTTTTTATGAGGATAAACCTTTGGCTACAAATTACCAGATTAAGCAAGAAGAGGGGTGGGTTAACACCTATGTCAAGGCTCTTATTAAAGAAGGAGAAACGTTACGCCTTGAGAAGTTAGCATCAATCTGTAATTCCCGTTCAGCTAATACGCCAAATCCGCTTGGATTTGTAATGGAGGATATTAAGCAGCTAAAGTCGTTTGGAATTATGCATGCGGCTAGCATTAGAGCATGGGAAAAACTTTGGGATCAGGTAGATGTTCATGTTGTTGGCGATAGGCTTGCTCAAAAGCTGCTGCGCATGCACATATACCATTCGCTTACCACCACATCTCCGCATAACGAACATATCGACTTTGGTATTCCCGCACGTGGCTTGCATGGCGAGGCTTATCGTGGTCATATATTCTGGGACGAGCTATATGTTTTGCCTTTTTACTGCTTGCATTTCACAGAAGTGGCAAAGTCGGTGCTAATGTACCGATACCGAAGGTTACCCAAAGCAAGAGAGTACGCCAAACAGCATGGGTACGAAGGAGCCATGTTCCCCTGGCAAAGCGGAAGCGATGGGCGAGAGGAGACACAAGTGGTTCACCTAAATCCCATTTCGGGAAAATGGGGCGATGATTACAGCTCGCTGCAAAGGCATATTTCAATTGCTGTGGCCTATAACACATGGAACTACTATAACATAACCGGCGATATCGACTTTATGGCTGAGTATGGAGCTGAGCTGTTTTTTGATATCTGCAAATTTTGGGCAAGCAAAACAACCCTAAACAACAATACCAACCGATACGAGATTGATGAGGTTATGGGTCCCGATGAGTTCCACGAAAAGCTGCCTAGTGCCAGTAAAGGAGGAGTAAAAAACAATGCCTATACAAACATTATGGTGGCTTGGCTTTTCGATAGAGCAAATGATTTATATAGCTCATTAGGCCGATCTCAAACCGAAAAGGTTTTTAGCAAAGTTGGTATTTCGGAGGATACCATAAAGGAGTGGAGCAAAATTGCCCACAAAATGACAATCCCGATTAACGACGAGGGAATTATTGAGCAGTTTGAGGGTTACTTTAGCCTTAAGGAGCTTAATATGGATGAGTATCGCGAAAAGTATGGCGATATTCACAGAATGGATAGAGTTCTTAAAGCCGAGGGTAAATCGCCCGATGACTATAAGATTGCCAAGCAGGCCGACTTGCTGATGACCTTTTTTAATGTTGACCCGAATGTTGTGCAGGCCATTACAGCCGAGAGTGGGTATAAGTTACCCAAAGATTTTCTGTCCAAAAATTTCGATTACTACATTAGCCGATGCTCGCACGGATCGACCCTCAGCAGGGTTGTACATTCCTATGTTGCTTCGCTTATAGGTCGCAAGGAACTTGCGTGGGATCTTTACCTCGATGCCCTTATGAGCGATTATAGCGACATTCAGGGTGGCACAACTGCCGAAGGCATTCACATGGGTGTAATGACAGGCACAGTGCTTATGGCCTTAACCTCGTATGCAGGGCTTAACTTCCACTCAAACACGCTTAGTATATCGCCTAATTTGCCTAAGCATTGGAATTCGCTTCGCTTTGGCTGTACCTTTAGGGGCGTTGAGTATAAGTTTGCCATTGCCAAGGGCATGCTTAAAGTAGAAGCAGGAAAGGATAAATCAACCATTTTAGTTAAGGGCAAGCCCTACACTCTAAATGCAAACGAGGAGATTAGTATTAAAATTGAATAATAATGCATAGCTTTGCAGGGTAAAAATTCAATTTATGCTAGGAGATATTCTGCTTATAAACGACCTGCACAAAGCTGCTGCCAAGGAAATACTTAATTACGTTATTGCCGATAGGGATAAAAAGCTTGAAGCCGATCCTAATTACAAGTATATAGTTGCCATATCGGGAGAATCGGGAGCAGGCAAGTCGGAGCTTTCGCATTCGCTTGCCCTATTGCTTAAATCTCAGAATGTTAGGGTAAAGGTTATTCATGCCGATAATTACTACAGAATTCCCCCTCTTTTACGTAAGGAGTGGCGCTTAAACAAAGGGCTTAATGTTATTGGGCCTAACGAGTACGATTGGAGTTTACTCCAAAAGAATATTACCGAGTTTAAGGAGGATATGATTGCCCGAATTCCCTGTATCGACATAATTCCCGATCAGGTTGATGAGCTAACAACCGATTTTCAGAAGATAAACGTTTTGATAATTGATGGCCTATACGCAATTAAGGCTAAGGATATAGATCTAAAGGTTTTTATTGAGCTAACCTATCTGGAGACAAAGATGATGCAGCTTATGCGGGGCAAAGAGGAAGTAGATGAGCACAGGGTGAACATACTTGAGCGTGAGCACATGGGTGTTATGTCGTTAAAGCCACTGGCTCATTTATTGGTAAATAAAAACTACGATGTTTTGCCTGTTAAAAAGGGTTGAGGTTTGCATTTTTTATACTCAATAGGTTTGTTATTGTAACAAAATGGGGCGCAGGTAATTTTACCTGCGCCCCATTTTGTAATGTTCTTGGCTCTGAATTCTATTCTACAACCCTTATCTCTGTTGTTACGGGCATTGCCTTTTTGTAAACCACGCTAACGCCACAATACCTTTCTTCCGAAAGGTTCACAGCCTTCTCAATTTTGTCCATGGGGAGGTTTTTACCCTTAAACTCAAAAATTATTTTCATAGCGGAGTAGTGCTTTGGGTGTTCTTCTGTTTGCTCTGCCTCAACCCAAATGCGAAGCCCTTCGTATTCAACCCTCATCTTTTTCAGAATTGAAACAACATCCATGCCTGTGCATCCGGCAAGAGCAACAAGCATTAAGGGCTTTGGACGAGGCCCGCTATCGTTTCCTCCAACTTCGGGAAGGGCATCAATGGTTAGTTTGTGGCCATCGAGTTCGGTTTCAAATGCCATACCTCCTTGCCAATCGATGTGTACTGATGTTTTGCTCATGGTTTAAAAAATCATTTTTGTGTTAGATAGAAAAACCGTTAAACAAGCCAATGGGCATATTGTTTAGTTTCCATACTTTTGCTTAAAGTAGGGCTTTTTAAGCGGCTTAGTTTGTGGCATCTACAATTGACGATTCAATTTCGCGAAAGTTAAACGGTTTTCGGAAGTATTTATTGATAAGGTTGCTGTTTAGGGCCTGCGATATTTCATCGGTAATTTCAAACCCTGTGAGGATGAAGAAAACGATGTGCGGAAAATCAACCTTTGCCTTGCTGATAAATTCCAAACCATCCATTTTTGGCATGCGCATATCGCTAACAACAACTGAGATATCAGGATTGCTTTTGAGTATTTCGAGTCCTTCGAAACCCGAAAGTGCTGTAGTTACGCTAAAAGTGTTTTTAAAATTAAGCTCAAAAAGCTTAAGGTTAATAGGCTCGTCATCTACGTAAAGCACAGCTATTTTATTGCTCATAGTTTAGTTTTTTATTGGTATTAATATGTTCACTGTTGTGCCTGCATCTTTTACTGAATCGAAGGTTATGCTACCGCCAAGTTCGTGAATAATGTTTTGGGTTATAGATAGCCCCAATCCGGTTCCTTTGCCTGGGTCTTTAGTTGTAAAAAACGGATCGGTAACTTTTGAAATATGCTCTTTGCTAATCCCGCAGCCATCATCGCTAATGGTAGCTCTAACTATGTTTTGCTGTAAAGCAGTTGAGATGGATATGGTTCCATTGCCTTCAATTGCCTGTACAGCGTTTGTTAGTACGTTTAGGAATGCCTGATGCATTTTTCCTTCCTTACATTTTACAATTATGGGCTTGCTAGCGTAGTTTCGCTCCACTAATATCCGATTTTTTATCTTATTATCCAGCATTAGCAAGCAATTATCTATTATTTTATGGATATCGCAATCGAAAACTTGATGTACGTTGTCGCTTCTGCTATAGTGGTTTAACCCCTCTACAATACTGGCTGCACGAGTTACCCCTGTGTTAATTATTTCAATAAGCGGTGAAAGTGGGTCGTGATGATCGGTTAAATTGTTCTTCACATAGTCTTCAAGAGCCGAAACTCCTCCGTGGATAAAGTTAAGAGGGTTGTTAATTTCGTGGGCAACGCCAGCAGCTAAAACACCTAACGAGGCCATTTTTTCTGCTTCGATAAGCTGTTTTTGTGCGTTCTGCAGTTTTGAGAGTGTGGCTTGTAGCTCCTCTTTATGGTTATAAAGCTCTTCGTTGGTTGCTTGCAGTTCTTCGTTGGTTGCTTCAAGCTCCTCGGTGCGTTCCTTTACCAGCACCTCAAGATGATTTCTGTACTTTTCAAGTTCAATAGTGGTTTGCTTTCGCTCTGTAATGTCTCGCATGGTATCCATTAAATGCGTTGGATTGCCATTCTCATCGGTTAGAACGGTTATGTTAAACTCAGCGGTAAAAATTGCCCCATCTAACCTATTAACCTCCGCTTCGAATGTCTCAATAAACCCTTTTTCGATTAGCTCAGGTATAAGTTTTTTGGCTTCAACTCTACTTTGTGAGGTCAGTAAATCGTAAGCATTTTTTCCAATCAAATCTTTTGGGTTAGCCGCTCCAACCATTTGCGCTTTCCGCTTATTTACGTATAGCATATTTCCATGGATGTCCATTAGCGATATACCATCTTGCGAGGTTTCAACAAGTTTTCGGTATCGCTCCTCGCTTTCGCGCAGGTTTTGCTCCGCGTTTTTAATGTCGGAAACATCAACAGTGGCACCCCTAAAACCGATTGGTTTGCCATTTTTGTAGATTACACTTGAGTATATTCTTACCGGAAACCGTGTCCCATCTTTGCGTAATCCGGTGTACTCATCTCCTCCTCCAACCTTTCCTTCAATTCGCGCTTTTAGGTTTAGAACTGCTCGTTCTCTATCCTCGGGAACAAGCAGATTTATTAGATAAACACCTTGCTTAAAGTCCTCATCGGTATAGCCGTGCACTTTGTATCCGATTGAGTTTGTGTAGATGCAAAGGCCATCAAGGTTGCTTTCCCAAATGGTAAGCGGAGTAAGTTCGGCCATGTCTCGATATTTCTTCTCGCTTTCCTCAAGGGCTTTTTGGACTTTTTTCCTTTCGGAAACATCTCGTACAACGGCCAGTACCATTGGCACTCCAGCAATTATTGTTCTGCGTAACGACACTTCGGTTGAAAATGGTTCCCCATTGCTTTTCACCGATACCCATTCGAAAAGCTGTTGATTGCCCTCGGCCGCTGCATGAATTTTTTCAAGCGCTTTTTCCTCCATGCTCTGTTCGTAGCTAAAGCTGCTAATGTTTTTTCCAACAACCTCTTGCTTATCGTTATAACCAAATATTCTGAGCATGGCATTGTTTACGTCAACAACAGAACCATTTGTTGGATTATGAACAAAAAGTGCTTCGCTGGTTGAGTTGAATATCTCTTTATAGTTTCGTTCGCTTTCAGAAATTTTGATGTTAATGTTTTTTAATCGCGACACAAGTTCCGAAAAGGTAGAGAAGAAGCTATGAATTACGTATAGCACAATAAGGCTAACCGCTGTAATGTGTATTGAGTTTATTATCCATGGGTATAGTCTAAAAGCGTAAATACTTGGCTCATATTCAGGAGGGAGTGCTAATAAGCCAGAGTAGTGCATATAGCCAATGAAAATGAATAGCAAAACCGACGAGAAGAAAAGTACAAGGGTATGAGCAAGCGAAAAGTATACAATGGAAAGAAGAGGGATTAAAATCAAATAGATTCGTGCGGTTGAGAAAACGCCAAAAAAGTAGGAATCGGAAATTGTAAAAAGAAGAATTAGGGATATTAAGATATATGCTTTTATGGTATTTCGAAGTCGTTTCCGAAGTATGCTTATTGTTAAGAGGAATGAAATAATAAGCGTTTCGAAAAGTAAGGATAGAGTAAAACCCATACCTGAAAATCGCGACACAAGACCAAAGGAGTAAGCTACAAAACCAACTATTGTAGCTACAATTATTGTTGTGTTAATTACCTTCGATTTTACATCTTCAACGCTATGGACATCCTGTGTTGTCAAACTTGTAAATGGTTTAATATGCGTGCACCAAAAAGTAAACAAAAGTGTAAACTATCACTAATGTACAAATTATTGTTCAATGCTATTGGATTACAGGGGGATAATTATGATAAAGTTTTGGAAATTTTTGACCAATACCGCTAGCGATAGCTACAAAAAAAGGGAGCGTAATTATACCTCCCTTTATTATAGAATTAAGTGTTTTGCTAGTATGGTGCACCACTTGTTCGGAATGTTCCCATTATAAAAATTTCCTTCGGTGTTACGCTAAGCACAGGAATGGGCGATTTGTTAAGCATTTGCTGTGCATAGGTACCAAGAACAAAGTCGGCAAGTGTTTCGTTTTGCTCAGTCATTATGCTAATTAGGTCGGCTTTGTTATTGAGGGCAAAGTCAATAATGGTGTTTATCATGTTTTCGCCAACTAAACGGTGCTTTTCATAGCTTATGCTATGCTCTTTTAAGTATTCGCAAACTTGTTGTGAGTATGCTTCAATCTTCGAATCAATATCATCTGATTTTGTTGATGATATGCCAACAACATGAACAGTGGCTCCAAATGCATGGGCAATTTCGGCAGTTAACGGCACCTTTTGCCTTGTTTCAACCGTTGTATCAATGGGTAAAATAATTGAATTTATTTCGCGCGGAACCGATCCGTGTCTTATGGTTATAACAGGAGTTTCGGAAGCCGAAATAATTTTAAACGTGTTGCTTCCCATAAAAAACTCTTCGAATCCCGATGCTCCATGAGTTGATGAAACAATAGCCGAATCCTGAAAAGCCTGAGCTTGGTTTACCACTTCGCGGTAAATTTTACCTTTTTTAATTATGAACTCTAATTTTGATGGATCGTGGAATTTTGGTGAGTATTCTTCAATTAGCTTCTTAAACTCTGCCAACGCTTTCTTCTTTTCCTCTTCAAATCCTACGCGACCAAGTTCACTAGGGTATTTTTGCACATAAACCATTTGTAGCCTGGCTTTAAACTTATTGGCAAAAATTATGGATAATCGAAGTCCATTTATCGATTCCTCTGAGAAATCAACTGGTACAATTATATGTTTCATGGTAAAATGCATTTTAGGTAACTACACAAACGTAACTAAAATTTGCCATATTAACCATTAACAATCAGGTGTTTTTTAGTATAAAATAGTGGTTGTGGCTTGCTATTATTTGTGCAATGGGTTTACTTTGTGAAAATTTTGCAGATGAGAGAAAAGCATTCAACCCCTATTTTTAGTACTCAAGGATATTCACGTAGAAAAACGCTTGAGGTTACTGTGGGCGATATTGGCTTTGGTAGCCTAAATCCGGTTAGGGTGCAAACCATGACCACAACCAACACCAATTGCATTGACAAAACTATTGAGCAAATAAAAAGAACTATTGCTGCTGGTGCCCAAATGGTTAGGCTTACAACGCAAGGGCTTAAAGAGGTTGAAAACTTTTCGCAAATAAAGCAGCAGCTTCGAAACCAAGGATTTACCACACCGCTGGTTGCTGACATTCACTTTAACCCTCGGGTTGCGCTTGCTGCATCGGTATACGCCGATAAAATTAGGATTAACCCCGGCAATTTCTCCGACAAGTCGCGAGCATCAAGTCAGGTGTTTTCTGCTGAGGAATACGAAACCGATCTGAAATACGCCGAAGAACGATTCGTTGAATTACTCAATATTTGCAAGAAACATAGCACCAGCATGCGCATTGGCGTTAACCACGGCTCATTGTCAAAGCGCATTATGGACCGATTTGGTGATACCCCTTTGGGGATGGCCGAATCGGCTATGGAATTCCTACGCATCTGCATAAAGCATAGCTACAACAAGGTCGTGGTTAGCATGAAATCGAGCAATACGCGTGTAATGGTGCAGGCTACGCGATTATTGGTTAGCATGATGGAAGCAGAAGAAATGAATTTCCCTCTACACCTTGGTGTTACCGAGGCAGGCGAAGGCGAGGATGGCCGAATTAAATCGGCCTTGGGAATTGGCGCTTTGCTAATTGACGGAATTGGTGATACCATTCGAGTTTCGCTTACCGAAGAGCCTGAAAATGAGATACCGGTGGCAAGGCAGCTAGCAACTCTTTTCGAAGGGTGGAGTATTGGCCAAAGCTTTGTTCCGCCAACCATAAATATCGATCCGTTTTCGTTTAATCCTCGCCAAACAAAAGCCCTTTACGGCGTAGGCGAAGAAAACCCACCCGTGGTGATGGCAAAAATACAAAGCATTTCTGTTGAATTGTTAAAGGAGTGGGGTTGGCATTTTGACCGTGAAAAACAAAAATGGAGCAGTTCCGATAATGCTGCCGACTACATTGTAACCGAATGCAACGATATGGCTTCAATCCCTTGCTCAGAGCAACTTCCATTAGTTGGCAATCAACCTAACTATCAATATTCAATTTCACATATAGCGGATAAGCCTAGCGTATGCCCCAATTTCTTAATTATCGATGCAGAAACTTTTACTGGCGATTTAGCCCTGCAAGTTGCTAACTATCCTAAGGCAGCAATTATCCTCAGAGGAGAGCATCAATCATCGGTATATGCGGTAAGGAACGTGCTATTTCACCTCCATGCAATAGGTGTTGTTAATCCATGTGTTGTCTCAATTTATATTGATGCCAAAACATCATCCGAATTTCAGCTTATAGCTTCGGCTATTCATGGATCATTATTTATCGATGGCCTTGCCAACGGCATTTTGCTTCGAACTAGCCACGCTATCCGGGCTCAGAATGTTTGCGATATATCCTTTGGGATACTTCAGGCAGCAAGGGTTCGCATGACCAAAACGGAGTTTATCTCATGTCCTGGGTGTGGCCGAACGCTTTTCAACCTCAACGCAACCCTGCTTAAGGTTAAGGAGCGCACAACACATCTTAAAGGGTTGAAAATTGGCGTAATGGGCTGCATAGTTAATGGCCCAGGCGAAATGGCCGATGCCGATTACGGTTATGTTGGGTCGGGGCCAGGTAAGGTTACGCTTTACCGAAAACAGGAGATTGTAAAGAAAAACATTGCCGAAAAGGATGCTGTTGACGAGCTTGTGGCCATTATTAAGGCCAATGACGATTGGGTTGACGCCGAATAAGAGAAAAATCCAACTTGCTGAGCAATCTTCTGGTCATTGCTGTTTGATAATTAACCAATAGAACCTATCTTAGCTAACTGGGGACAAATAATACCGCTTGGGAACTTATGGCAAAAATTCTTGTAGTTGACGATGACTCGAGCTTTTGCATAATGCTCAAAACATTCCTTTCCAAAAAAGGGCACGATGTTGATGAAGCATTCTCGGTAAACGAGGCTCTTCGGGTTTTCAACGGGGGTTCGTACGATATTATTCTTACCGATTACAGGCTACCCGATGGTTCGGGGCTTGATATTTTGACCCAGGTTAAAGCCATTAACCCTAACTCTGGGGTAATTATAATGACTGGTTATGCCGATATTCGCATGGCCGTTAAAACCATAAAGCTTGGAGCCTTCGACTATGTGGCTAAGCCCATTAACCCCGACGAGATACTGCTTACCATCCAAAATCTCCTTAGCCAAAAGCAGTCCGAGTCCTCCTTGAAGAAAACAGCTCAAAGTAAAGCCACATCAACTCCGAAATTTATTCAGGGCGATAGCGATAACGCAAAAGAGGTTCAGGAGTTTATCGATTTGGTTGCACCAACAAATCTTTCCGTTATTATCCAAGGCGATAGTGGAACTGGGAAGGAGTACGTTGCGCGACGTATTCATGCCCAGAGCAAACGCAATGGGAACCCTTTTGTTGCAGTAGATTGTGGCGCTCTATCGAAAGATCTTGCTTTAAGCGAGTTTTTTGGCCATATTAAGGGATCGTTTACCGGAGCAATTTCCGATAAAACTGGTCATTTTGAGGTGGCCAATGGCGGAACTATTTTTCTCGATGAGATTGGCAATCTATCCTATGAAATGCAGGTAAACCTCCTAAGAGCCATTCAGGAAAGAAGAATAAAGCCCATTGGAAGTAACCGCGAAATAAAGGTTGATGTACGAATAATTGTAGCCACAAACGACGATCTGAAGGAAGCTGTTGTTAACGGCAAGTTTCGCGAAGATTTGTACCACAGGCTTAACGAGTTTACAATACATGTTGCTCCGCTTTGCGAAAGAATAGGGGATTTACCTCTCTTTGCAGAACATTTCCTGTTGCAAGCGAACAACGAACTAGGGAAGAGTATTGAAGGGTTTAGTCCTGAGGTTGCTGATATTTTCAATCAGTACTCGTGGCCAGGAAACGTTCGTGAGCTTCGAAATGTAATCAGGCGAGCTGTTCTTGTTGAGCAAACAAAATTGCTTACCCTAAAAAGCCTGCCATCCGAGATTATAGCCAGCAAACATCGGAACCAGTTTTTAAATTCTCATTCAAGTAAACCCGAAAACCTAAAGGATCTTAAGGAAGAAGCCGAAAGGGAGATGATAATTTCAACACTCGAAAAGGTTAGGTATAACAAAAGCAAAGCCGCATCAATACTCAATATCGACCGCAAAACACTTTACAATAAGATGAAGCAGTACGGATTGCAGCTGTAAGTAATTTTTGTGTTGTTTAGTTTTTTTAGATGTAAAGCCGAGAGGCCAACTCGTAACCCCAACCAACTAAACGATGTGCTAGTGGGGGAGAATTTGCCGAAGGCAATTAATCAATCAAAATCCCCATAACTTGGTAGTGCCCATAAAATTAGTTTTACTTATCTTTGCAATTTGAAGCAAATGGCAAACATACTAGTAAAGCTTACTGCGCTGTTTATCCTTAGTGGGATGATGCTGCATGGTGTTGTACCACATCATCATCACGAGGTTGCTGGCGAAGTTAATACCTGCTGCGAATCGCATGAGCATCAGCAAGGTGAAAGTCAATCAGAGGCAGAGACACCTTGTACAATTCTATCGAACATCCATTTTGAGAACTTTAAACCTCAGGTACAGGTTTTTGCTCTGCAGTTAAAGCATAATCATATGGATAATTGCTTGGCAATGTGCGCCCTTATCCATTTTGCCGATTTGTTTCAACTATACACTAAAAAAACCATTTTCATTCCCGAAGCCGTTTTCTCAGAATCTGGCTTTTACCACTCTTTTTCACACAGAGGGCCTCCTCTAGCATAAGCAACAAATCAACTGCTTATTTTAAAAGCATTTCGCACTATGGCTTAAGGTCAATTGCGCGCAATTTCTGTATTAAATAACTAATAACAAAAAATACTTTAGCAATGAAAACTATTCAGTTAGCAATGGTTATTCTAACCATATCATTATTAACCGCCTGTGGTGGAGCTAGTCAGAAGAATGATACACATACTCACGACGATGATTGTTCACATACTCATGATAGTAAATCGCATATCCATGAGCATGAGCAGGAGTCGTTTACCGTTGAAGCCGATTCGTTACACAACCACGATGCTGAAGAGTTCCAAAAGTCAGAGCCTAAACCTCATAAGCATGGCGACGGTAAAACTCATACACATTAATCTTTAACCTATATAAAGATGAAAACTTACGTTTTTGTATTTTCACTGATTATCGCTACGGCCCTAAATGCCTGTCACAATCATAGCCCAGAAACAGGAGCGGAGCATGATCACGATGATGTAAAAGTTCTTATCACTGGGTATAGCGATAAGTTTGAACTGTTTGCCGAGGCTGATCCCTTTGCAGTTGGAGTAACCTCATCAATACTAGTACACTTAACTCATCTTGAAAGTTTTAAACCATTGCAGGAAGGAAAAGTTACCATAAGCATGGTGGTTGAAACCAAAGGCATACGCCAAACAATTGATAAGCCCGAACGTCCAGGTATTTACCGCTTTTCTTTAATTCCCGAGGTTGAGGGTTTGGCAAGAATTATTGTTGATGTTGAAACAGCTGCCACAAAGGAACGGATTGAAATGCGAGGAGTCGGGGTTTATGCCGATGAGCATACCGCCATTCATGAGGCCGAGGCTAACGCCGTGCAAGATGCAACTGCCTTTTCATTCACCAAGGAGCAATCGTGGAAGATTGACTTTGCAACAGAGCACCCTTTGGTTGAACCATTTGGGCAAGCAATTAAAACCACTGCCAAAATTCAAACTGCCCAAGACGATGAGGTTATTGTAACTGCCAAAACTAATGGGGTTGTTACTTTTCCCAGCAATGGTTTACTCGAAGGGCAAAGAGTTGTTGAGGGTGAACATTTGCTTACCATTTCGGCAAGTGGATTGGCCGAAAATAGTTGGAACGTACGGTTTGCCGAGGCCAAGAATAATTACGAGAAGGCCAAGGCCGACTTCGAAAGAATGAGTCAGTTAGCAAAAGATAAAATCATTCCCGAAAAGGATCTCCTTGCCGCAAAAACCGATTATGAAAATGCCAAAGCCCTATTCGATAACCTGAATGAGAATTTCAGTGCTAAGGGTCAGCGTGTAGTCTCACCATTGAGTGGCTATGCAAAGAAAATCTTTGTGCAGAATGGTCAGTACATAGAAGTGGGTCATCCCATAATATCCGTGTTGCAAAATAAAAACTTGCTGCTCACCACCGATGTTCAACAGAAGTATGCACCTCTATTGGGTAACATCTCATCTGCAAACATCCGAACCCTTTACGATAACAAAACATATACGCTAAGCGAGTTAAACGGAAAGATTTTATCGTATGGGCGAAGTGTTAATCCTGAGAATTTTATGATTCCCGTAATTCTTCAGATTGACAACAAGGGATCTTTTGTGCCTGGTGGATTCGTAGAGCTTTACCTAAAATTTATCTCAAATACTGTGGCTCTGACAGTTCCAAACACTGCACTGCTTGAAGAGCAAGAACAATTTTTTGTAATGGTTCAGGTTACACCCGAACTTTTTGAGAAAAGGGTAGTGCAACTTGGTGCAACAGATGGCATTAAGACTGAAGTTTTAGGCGGATTAGACCAAAGCGAACGCATTGTATCCAAAGGGGCCATGCTGGTTAAGCTGGCACAGGCTGCTGCTGCACTCGATCCACACTCAGGACACGTTCATTAAAAAGTACAGGTAATGTTAGATAATATCATAAAATTCTCACTGAACAACAAGTACTTCGTGCTTTTATGTTCGGTAATATTGGTTGTGGTGGGAACAAGAACTGCAATAAACATTGATGTGGATGTGTTCCCCGACCTCACAGCCCCAACCGTTGTGGTAATGACCGATGCACACGGAATGGCACCCGAAGAGGTGGAACGCTTGGTTACCTTCCCCATTGAAACAGCTGTGAACGGTGCCACCGATGTTCGTAGGGTTCGCTCTGCTTCATCGCAAGGTTTTTCGTTTGTTTGGGTTGAGTTCGACTGGGGGACCGATATTTTTAAGGCTCGACAAATAGTGAGCGAAAAGCTTATTGCCGTTACTTCGCAAATGCCTTTTGGCGTTGGAATGCCTACCCTTGCCCCCCAATCGAGCGTAATGGGGGAGATATTCTTCATTGGGATTCAGGCTGATAGCACCAGCATGATGGAGCTAAGAACCATTGCTGAGTGGAATGTGAAGCCTTTGCTTCTGGCAACTGGGGGCGTATCGCAGGTTACCATTATTGGTGGCGATTACAAGCAGTACCACGTTTTGGCCGATCCAATGCTAATGAAGTTCTACTCTGTTTCAATGGACGAACTTGCCGAGGTTTGTAGCGGAATAAGCCATAACTCTACTGGAAGCGCTGTCCGAGAGTTTGGGAATGAGTACGCTTTGCGTGGCATAGCGCGAACAGCCGATTTAGACGATCTGGGTGCATCATTAATCAAGTCAATAAATGGCAATCCCATTAGGGTGAGAGATGTGGCTGAGGTGATAATTGGCAGTGCAACAAAAATGGGATACGCTTCGGGGAATGCTGAACCAGCCATTATTATATCAGTATCGAAGCAGCCAAATACCAATACGCTTGAGCTAACTCGACGTATTGAGGAAAATCTATCTCAGATACAAAAAACTCTTCCTCCCGATGTGGTTCTGGATACCAAAATCTTTCGTCAGGCCGATTTTATTGAAACATCGGTTCGAAATGTACAAACAGCCCTTATCGAGGGGGCAATTTTTGTGATCATCATACTATTCCTATTCTTGGGAAGCTTCCGCACAACCATAATTTCGCTTTTGGCAATCCCCCTATCTTTGCTGGGTGCAATAATTGTTATGAAGTTGCTAGGGCTCAATATCAACACAATGAGTTTGGGCGGAATGGCCATTGCCATTGGTTCGCTAGTTGACGACTCAATTATTGATGTGGAGAATATTTACAAACGACTCCGGCAAAACCGATTACTTAGCAAGGAGGACAGACAATCGAACTTTACTGTTGTGTTCGAAGCATCAAAGGAGATACGAGCATCAATTCTAAATGCCACGCTCATAATTATGGTGGCTTTTCTCCCCCTATTCTTCCTTTCGGGCATGGAGGGCCGTATGCTTCAACCGCTTGGGATAGCGTTTATAGTATCGCTATTTGTATCGCTAATTGTGGCCATGACACTTACGCCACTACTTGCTAGCATGATACTTACCCGCGAGAAGTTTCTAACCCGAAACGAAAAGGATAAGTGGATTGTGAGAGTACTCTCTGGTTTTTACGAAAAGTCTCTAGTTTGGGCGCTTCGTCATAAACGCGTTGTGATAATATCAACCTTTACCCTTTTTGTAATTTCGCTTTTTGTATTCACCCAGATGGGGCGAAGTTTCTTGCCAGAGTTTAACGAGGGTTCGCTTACCCTTTCAGTGGTAACACAACCCGGAACATCGCTCGAGGAAAGCAATAGGATTGGCAATTTGGTGGAAACAGAACTCCTTCAAATACCAGAGATAAACACCACTGCCCGCAGAACGGGCATGGGCGAGTTAGATGAACACTCACAAACTACCAACAGCGCTGAGATAGATGTGAACTTTACGTTGGATGAAAGAGACCAACAAGAATTCCTTCACGAGGTACGAACCACGCTTGCAGGAATCCCGGGTATAGCAGTAACTGTTGGGCAACCCTTGGGCCATAGAATCGACCATATGCTCTCAGGTACACGAGCAAATATTGCCATTAAACTCTTTGGTACCGACTTAAACAGAATGTTTACGCTTGGAAACGAGATAAAATCAGCAATTACACATATTGATGGTTTAGTGGATGTTAACGTTGAACAGCAAGTTGAAACACCCCAAATACAAATTAGAGCAAACAGGGAGATGCTGGGTGCATACGGTATCACAGTTAATGAGTTTTCACATTTTGTTGATATGGCTTTTGGAGGTGAGAAATTGGCCGATATTTACGAAGGTCAACGCCGGTTCGACCTTGTGCTTAAGCTGAAAGATGATTATACCCAAACCATTGAGGGAATCCGTTCGGCACTTATCGATACATACGATGGAAAGAAAGTCCCACTTGAACAGGTTGCCGATATTGTTTCTGTATCGGGGCCAAGTTCAATTAGCCGCGAAAATGTTCAGCGAAAAATTGTTATATCGGCAAACGTTTCGAGTGGCGATTTGAGAGGGATTGTGAATGAGATTCAATCGCAGGTATCACAAAACATAACATTACCAGAAGGTTACTGGATTGAGTACGGTGGGCAGTTTGAGAGTGAGGCTAAAGCTTCGCAAACGCTGATTATCACTTCGATTTTGGCCATTTTTGTGATATTCCTATTGCTCTTCCAAGAGTTTAAAAACTTTAAGCTGGCCGGTATTATTCTCATAAACTTACCATTAGCGCTTATTGGTGGGGTATTCGCTATCTATTTCACATCAGGAATACTAAGCATTCCTGCCATTATCGGATTTATTACCCTATTTGGCATTGCAACCCGAAACGGAATCCTTTTGATATCGCGCTATCAGCATTTGCAAGACGAGGGCGTTTCCCTTTACGAAACCATAATTAAAGGATCGACGGATAGGTTAAATCCAATCCTTATGACTGCACTAACGGCTGCACTGGCTCTTATTCCCCTTGCAGTTCAGGGCGATTTATCGGGTAATGAGATTCAGAGCCCTATGGCCAAGGTGATTTTAGGAGGATTACTAACTTCAACAATCCTAAATATCTATATCGTACCTGCAATTTACTTCATAACATCAACCCAATTTGGGTTAAACAAAAAGGAGGAGAGTAATGAAAAATTTTAGGCAATTATTACTACTGCTGATGTTTTTTGTAGGTTGCTCGGCATATGGGCAGGAGAACATCAAAACAATTCTCACTTCTATTGAAGAGAACAACCCAACCATTGCAGCCCTTAAGGCTCAAATGGATTATCAAAAGGCCGAAGCCCGAACTAACCTATTGCCCCCAAACCCAACCCTTGAGGGTGGGCGATTTCCCGCTGTTGAGGGTGCTGGTGTAAAGTACGCCTGGGGCGTAAGTCAAAGCTTCGAGTTTCCTACGGTTTATGCCAAGCGCAATCAGCTGGCCAAAACTAACGACAAGCTAGCCGATGTGAGTTTCAACGCAGCAAGGCAGGAGGTTTTGCTGCAAGCCAAGCACATTATTCTGGAGTATATTCAGACAAAGCGAATGCTTGCAGAGCTGAATAAACGTGAAAAGTTTGCTAGCAATATGCTTAGCATCATCAAAAAAAAGGTTGATGCTGGCCAGGCAACTGCAATGGATTTGAATAATGCGCGGTTACGTATGGTTGAGGCAACGCAGAATGCCAGCAGTATGAGATCGCAAAAAAACATTTTGCAACGCAAAATTGTGCTGCTTAATGGCGGACAAGAGTTGAAAATAACCGACTCGTTGCTTTTGCTTTTGCCGTTGGACGAAAAGGAGACCGTTTTCAGTCAGTTTGCCCAGTCCGATCCTCGCTTTGCTGCAAGCCAGCAAATGGTAACTATGGCCCAGCAGAATAAATCGTTGGTAGCGCATCAGGGATTACCTGAGCTAAATATTGGTTACCAGTCGGAGCAAACCGATGCCGAGCATTTTACCGGTTTCAAGGCTGGCCTTTCCATTCCCTTATGGGGCAACTCTGGTAACCGTAGGGCTGCAACCATTAAATTAAATAAATCGCAAGCCCAGGCGCATAGCCAGCGGGTAATGCTTGAGCTAGAGTTTGAGGAGTTGTATCAGCAAACGCTGAGCATAAAATCGCAGCTCGATGAGCTACAGAAAGCCTTGAAGAGCAATAATAACCTGGAGCTAACTCAGCGTGCCCTTGAGGCTGGTGAGGTTTCGGTGATCGATTTTTTTAACGAGGTAACATTCCTTTACGAGATTACCGATAAGGTTTTTGAACTGGAGCTACAGTATGCCAAGCGCTATGCTGAGCTGCATAGGTTTGAGTTGTAGGTTCAAATCTTTCTGTAGAATTAAATCCATTATCGATTTGTGTACTGACCAATAATTAACTATATTTGGTCAATGCACAAACCGATTTGACATGAATTCAATGTATGATTTTTCCGCAAGGGCGGTTGAAATGGTTAAGGTAACTAATATTCGACCTCAAATTGAGTGGCTAAAGCAGAACGAAAAGCTAATTGGCATAAAGGGTAGTAGGGGAGTTGGTAAAACCACCCTGCTGTTGCAGTATGCAAAGACGGTGCTAAAAAACGATTCTTTTGTTTACATAAGCCTCGATAATCTTTACTTTACCGAGAATAGTTTACTCAATTTTGCCGATGAGTTTTATAAAAACGGAGGTAAAGTTTTACTTATCGACGAGGTTCATCACTATCCAAATTGGTCGTTGGAATTGAAAAACATTTACGACCTTTTTCCTGATTTAAAAGTTGTTTACACCGGGTCATCTCTTCTCCATCTTTCAAAAGGACTAAGCGATTTGTCAAGACGTAGCGTAGTTTACAATTTGCCCGGATTGTCGCTAAGAGAGTTTATTAACTTTTCTACAAAGTTAAATTTAGCTCCAATTTCCTTGGATGAGATATTGGCTAACCATGAATCGATTGCCAAGCATATTTGGAAAGAAACAAAACCCATAAAATGGTTTAATCAGTACATCAACCACGGATATTACCCATTCTTTTTAGAGGGGATTGAAAATTATCACCAAAAGCTCAATGGGGTAATTTTACAGGTGCTTGAAAGCGACTTACCCTATATTTCTGGAGTTAGTTATAGCAACATTAACAAGCTGAAGCAATTACTTTATGTTATATCCGAGAGCGTTCCGTTTAAACCAAATATTGAGAAACTAAGCGAAAGGATTGGAATATCAAAGAATACCCTAAAGGATTATCTCCATTATCTCAAGGATGCCCTTCTTATTAGCATGTTGTACTCCGATAGCAAAGGTATAAGTCGATTAACAAAACCCGATAAAATATACTTGCACAACACCAACCTAATGTTTGCATTGGCAAATAATTCATCAAACACAGGTAATGAGCGTGAGACGTTTTTCTACAATGCCTTAAGCGCAAATCACGCAGTTAGCTACACACCAAAAGGCGATTTTTTAATTGATGGTCGCTACACCTTTGAAGTTGGAGGAAGAAACAAGAAGCAGAAGCAAATTCAGGGGGTAGAGAATGCTTACCTAGCCATTGATGGCATTGAGACTGGGTACGGCAATAAAATACCCTTGTGGCTATTTGGGTTCATATATTAAAAACCATTAAAATCCTTAAACAAACTTTGTTGTTGGGTGTTTGAGTTTGAAAATCTAGAGTAATGCAACGAAAAAAGCTTATTAAGCTAGCACTTATCCTAACCCTAATTACCCTTACCTACAATCTTGCCGAGGGTTTAGTATCGGTATTCTTTGGAATTAGTGACGATACCCTTGTGCTACTTGGTTTTGGGGTAGATAGTTTTGTTGAGATGATATCGGCATTTGGAATTTTGCATATGGTACTCAGGATGCGTAAATCGCAGGCCGAAACGCCAGATAGCTTCGAGAAGAGCGCACTAAGAATTACAGGTTCAGCATTTTATTTACTAACAGTTGGGTTAATTGCTGGTGTTGTTTTAAACTTTGTTACCAACGCTAAACCCGAGACCACACAAGTAGGCGTAATTGTTTCATCAGCGTCAATTCTAACCATGTGGTTTTTAATGCGCGCAAAGCAGAATGTAGGTCGTAAACTTAATTCCGCAGCCATTATTGCCGATGCCAATTGTACCAAAACGTGCTTTTACCTTTCGTTCATCCTTTTGGCATCTAGCCTTTTGTACGAATTTACAGGAATTGGCTGGGTCGATAGCATTGGCTCGATGGGTATTGCTTGGTTTGCATTTACCGAGGGACGCGAGGCGTTTGAAAAAGCTCGTTTGGGAAATTACAGCTGTGGATGTGAAGGCAATTGCCATTAGTTTGTACTTTTGCTTAAACCCTGATAAATTACTGTTATTATTCACCATACAATAATCATTAATAATTTCAACATGGAACCAAAAGACAAAGTACTCGAAACCATTAAGAACGCTGG
>Ga0334900_1000799_pt1 | contig 41365 bp, 33 predicted proteins | sample GraSluR3_MG_2_FD_207231 | JGI IMG/M metagenome (GOLD analysis project Ga0334900, IMG submission 207231) | Sludge microbial communities from methane-producing bioreactor in Wageningen University, Netherlands - Granular Sludge_31_08-R3 | ecosystem: Engineered > Bioreactor > Anaerobic >... | reverse complement strand
CTTGGTGAGTATCAGGACAACAAAAATGGTCTTAAGATAAAGGAGACTCTGAAAAAGGAAGGTTTCACTTGCAAAACTAGTGATGATGATCTCTTGGGAGTTTTAGTAGCATCGAAATATCCTTATTCACTAATTATGAGGGAAAGAAGATTAGTAGGTATTGAACTATCCGATTCTAAGTTGACTGTTTTGGGTGTATACGTACCCACTGGAAGTAATGATAAGCGTTTTAAGGATGCAGTTTGGCAGAAAATCCTAAAATTTGCCCAGGAAAATCGCAACACTCCTTGCATTATCACTGGTGATTTTAACAGCTGCACTAAAGATGATTCAATGAACCGGAGCCATTACAGTGCAGATAAATTAGAAAAACTAATCAATATGGGTTGGATTGATGTATGGGGTTACTACAATAATAATGATTCAGAACGCTACACTTGGTACAGTGATTATGGGAATGGGTTCAGATTTGATTATGTATTCATATCCCCAGAATTAGCTAAAAATATTGATATCAAACATGTTTACCATGATTCTAAAAAAAGAGAAGAAGGAATGAGTGATCATTCACCAATAATTATGGAATATTTCTTCTAAGGGAAACGGATTGAAGATTATTACTCAGTTATTAAACCGTTTTCTTCAATTTTTTCTTTTGTTCCAAGAAGATTTATTTTAAATTTTTCCCATTGTTTTTCGTCTAAATTTCTATCAACTTTATATCCAAAATTCAAATATCCAAAATTAGTATTGACTGTATAGAAATCGTCAATTTCTAAAGCATCCTTTAAATATTGCTCGAAAATTACTTCACCAGCTTTAACTCTATCTATAATGCTAATATTGGTTGAAAAGATACTTTGACCAAAGCTATATTTATCGGAATAACAGTGTAGAATTTTAACATATTCTTCTTCTATTGGAACAGTTAAAAAGAATCCTGTTTTGGTCCATTTCGGTTCGAAATTATTTTCATTTGCGAATTGGAGAAGTTCTCGATAGAAAAGAGCTCCCACATCATCAAGATTTTCATATAGTGTTTCTTCTCTCAGTTCCGGTTCGAAAACTGTAGTATCTCTTGAATGACCAACCAATCTTGGTACAAATATTTTTGTACCATCCTGATCGTCAGTATATTGTTTTATCTCTACTGCAAGAACTTCGATTGATTCCATCTCATTATTTAAAAACTCTACTATGTTCTGTAGATTTCTGGGTATTCCATCAGAAACAACAATTAGTCGCATTTTCTCTTCTTTAATATTCATTTTTAGTTTTTCTAAAAATTCTTCTTCTTCGATATCATTATTGTCCAGGAAAGTCTCTAAATCAGTAGGACTATATTTATCAATATCTACTCTGATTTGTGCAATAGTCTTTGAAAATAGTTTAGAACCATAATCAAATAATTGGGCGATTACTGAACGGTGAATCTCGTCATTGTCAATCTTTTTAACTTCAACAATGGTTGGCATTCCATCTTGATCCAATAAAAAAACGTCTATGTTGTTAATCTCCCTACCTACAACTAACCATTTCCGGGGATTATCATTATCAATTAGATCTCCAGGAATAAGATCCGGGTATTTTTTTATCAATCGTTGAAAGTCGTTTTCGTTTTTATGCTTTTTCTCTCGTATTTCTAGAAGATTATCATCGTCGATGATTTTGTAAATTTTACCATTCATGTTAGTCGTCTCCATCGTCTTCAATTTCTACTAGTTTTTCTCTTAGATCTAATCTTCAATCATCATATACTTAAACTGATGGAATATTGTACTTTCCAGCCTTTATCTTTTTTTGATTTGGGCGAATGGTTTTTATTTAGAAGAAATACTCACTAGTGTGTAATTTAGTCGAAAAGGACGATTATATTAATTAATATATCTGAATTTTTTTTATTCAATACATTATATCTTGTAAAACCGATTTACAAGAATCATGCTACTTTATTTTGTTTAAAATGAAAACTGCTTTCCAAACAGATAATATAATCATCATATGATGGAAAACTCATTAAAGATTATAAACACATCGCCACCGTATTTACTCCTTTAATATGATAATATAATGTTATCGCACAAAAATCATATATAACAGAGTTGGCTTTTAAAGCTTTTGAAGAACTTTACTGATGATTTCAGAATAACTTGTATCTTTATAATATTTTTCACACTTTTTTAGTGGTTTATTTAACCTATAATCTTCCTTAACAGCCATATATGGCGTAACTACCCATGTGAACATCTGCCTTAAAGAACCACTGTTCTTGTAACCCATTACTTGTGACACAGATAAACCTTGATCTTGTTCTTTCAAACCTTGTGCTTTCCACTCTTTACGAAGTTCATCCTGCGAAAGTACATGTTCTGGATCGTTAACAAAAAATTCTAAAAAAACTCTAAGCTGTTCAAATCGTTCACGATTATTTTCTTTACGTTGTTTAAGCAGAATTAAAAGTTCTTCTTCTAGTTTTGAGGGTTGCCAACAAGGAATAAGATCATAATAATTCATAGGACCACCTGTAGAAGATTTTTCCTCTCCAACTAGTCGTTCTACATAAACAAAATTTTCATTATCTACTGGGAATGTGAAGATTTTTACAGCCACAATATTATTTTCATCTTTTCTTGATGTATTCTCTTCTAAAATCTTCTGCAAAACATCATCGGAAAAGGATTGAGCACACAAAGCACCCCTTATTTCAGATTTAATATCAACATAATTCTCCCCAACCATATCAATGGCCCTTTGGAATATCTCATCCCTATACTTCTCATTATCATGATATTTAACTCCTTCAAGATAACCTGTTAACTGATTTACATTATCAATGCTGTTTGCATAGACTTTAAGTTCAAAAATCCAGATTTCATATTTATTCAAGTTAGGATCCCAAATAAGACATGTTAAATCTGTAATACCAGTTTTATGTTCAAGTTTTATAATATCCTGTCTTCCAATAATATAAACAGGCACAAGACCTTCTGGAGAATCCTGTGAAACGGATAATACCATTGGGTTTCCAAATATAAATCCTTCTAAGTATGATTCTCTTTCAAAATCAATATTTTCCCCTAAAAATGAGGAAGACGTTCTCATTAAATAAGCCATTAGATCACCCTATATTTTACAAAAAACATTAATTACTTATTTTTCATCTTCAATAATTTTTTTCATTTCCTCCACCTCAGATTGTAAATTAAGAATAAGTTTTTTTAATTCATCAATTTCTGTTTCACTCTCTTTCTGAATCTTTTTTTCCATTCTCTCAACATACCAATAGGCAATTGAGGCTGTAAGCATTCCAAAAAAGATGAGTCCAATTAGCATCATGAACATGCTTACGACTTTTCCTGCTTGTGTTTGAGGAACTATGTCAACAGAACCTGTGGTGGCAACAGTGGGCATAACATACCAAAAAGAATCCATAAGCTCTGTACTTTGGTGTTTGCACCGCTTTCTAGGATGAAAAAGATGATGGTACCTGAAAAAATGGTAAAAATAAGAATTCCAAGGCTCAAATGAAGGTGTGTGTCTTTAATGAATTCTCCGAAATGTCTAATGCTTTTTCGTACTAATGCAAATACCCTAACTATTCTTGCATAACGAAGGAATCTAAAAAATCTAAATGCTCTTAAAAAAGGGATTTTATATGCGATTAAGTCTAAGGGGATCATGGCAATTATATCATACCAATGTTTTATTGCATATCCTTTTTTGTTAGTTTCCTTTCGAATTCTATATACAAACTCAACAAATAGAACAAAACAAACTGCTAGATCAAAATATATTATATACAAAATAGTGGTATGATTTAGGTCGTAGAAAGTGATTAATATGAGTAAAAAAGTATCCACAATGATTAAGACGATTATTGCAGCATCAATTAATGGGTGCACATCTTTATCCTTTAATTCTAACATTTCAAACACTTAAAGATGTTTTTTTATTCTATCTAATTGTCTTTTAATAATTAACTCAGTAATATTATATTTAACATTGGTATTATTTTTGTTTAAACATAATATTGTCTTAAAACATTAATATTAAGTATAGTCGTATATAACAGTATCATACGAATATTATCATTAGTGCCATGAGTTATAATGACCAATTCACTATGTACAAAAAAGGAAAAATGCACTGAATCCCAAAAAGAAGCAGCTGTACATTTTAAAGGACCTTTACTTATTGTTGCAGGACCTGGTGCAGGTAAAACAAGAGTTTTAGTTGAAAGAGTAGCATATTTAGTTAAAAGAAAATCAATTAATCCTGAGAATATCCTAGTTATAACTTTCACAGTAAAGGCTGCTGAAGAATTAAAATCCAGACTCAGTCATTGTATTGGTCCAGAAGTAAAATCAATGCAGGTTTCAACCATTCACTCTTTTTGTCATGAAATTCTGCAAGAATATTCTGATTTCCATGAATTTGGAGCCACATTTGATGTTTTAGATGAAGAAATGCAGTTAATGTTTATTAGGGGCAATTATTACAAATTAGGCCTAAAAAATCTTATTAAAATGGGCAAGTTAACTGAAATCGTCCAATTCTTCAACAAATGTGGTGAAAATTGCATATCTCCACTTGATTTAGGGGGTTACCTTAAAAAAAGATATCCTGATAATGAAAAATATCAAAGTTTTTGTCAGGCATACAAAAAATACTTGGATTTACTGGAAGATGAACGTAAAATAGACTTTCCAGGATTACAACAAGAAGTACTGAAACTCCTAAATTCTAAAAAAGAAATACTAGATTCCCTAAGAGCAAAATATCAGTTTATTTTAGTAGATGAATACCAAGACACTAATCCGATTCAGGACAAGTTCTTTGAACTAATTTCACACCCAAATAAAAACATTTGTGTTGTTGGAGATGAAGATCAAAGCATTTACGCATTTAGAGGGGCAGATCCATGGAATTTCATAAGATTCAAAGAAAAGTATGACTCAAACTATGTAACTTTGGATAAGAATTTTAGATCAACATCCAATATTGTAAATTTATTTAACCATTTCATGGAAGATTATCGTCACTACCCAAAAAAAATTGAACCTTCAAGAGACTGTGGAAATGGGATAATACTATTAAAAAGTGATGATGTACATCAAGAAGCAAAAAACGTTGTTGAATCAATAAAAGAACTTAAAAATCGTGGAATAATTCCTCATTATGGTTATGTGGCTTTACTTTTTAGAAGTGTTAGATATCATGGCCAGAAAATAATTAATGAACTAAAAAATCAGGGCATCCCTTACACAGTTAAAGGTCACGGATCCTTCTTAGAAAGGAATGAAATCCGTACCATGTTATACATGCTTTCTTATGTTGACCCACCAGATTATCAATTTTCAACTTGGAAGGACTGGTGGAACATTTCAATGTTTAAGACCGAATTTCTTAATCTTAAAGAAGAAACTGTGAATTCTTTAATTGAACTTGAAAAAGACTTTAATTTGAGTGATTTGCTTAAAAAATCTGACTTTGAAGAGATAGGAATTGGAGATGAAGGAGATATAAACAAATTAATGAAAATAAATCTCTTGAAAAATGAATTATCACATAACAAAAAAGACATCTTATCAATATTCTATGATATTTTAGATATTTCAGGATATTTAAAGTGGTTAATAACCGAAGGTAGTGCGAAAAGTCAAGAGAAGATATTTAACCTGGCTAAATTAAGTTCAATTATAAATAAATATGAATATATGAATAAAAACCCTAAAATAAAAGATTTGATGTGGTATCTCAATCTTTTACCAAGGGGTATGCAATATGATGAGGAAATAGTGGAAAACCCACACTCAGTGAAAATTATGACTGTGCATCAAGCGAAAGGTCTTGAATTTCCTGTTGTATTTGTCTGTTCTGTAATTAAAAACAGATTTCCTGGAAGAAAAAAAGGCGAGAGATATCTTGTTCCGATCCCTGATGATTTACTTTTAAAATATAAGGACAAAGATGTCTTCAAACTTACTGAAGATGTTTTAACCCAAGATGAATTTGCAATGGAAGAAAGAAGATTGTTTTATGTTGCAATGACCAGGGCACAGGATATTCTTGTTGTTTCCACAGCAGATAAAATCAATGTAAAGAGAGTTGGATATTCACCTTATGTAAAAGAGATCGAGAGAATCGAAAATGTTCTGAACAAATGTAACTTTATTGAAGAATGTGAAAAACGTGATCTAAAGGATAAAAGACCAGTGTCGCTAAGTTATTCATCAATAGATACATATAACACGTGCCCCTTCAGATATAAAATGATTTATGAATATGGGTTTGAATTTCCCCCATCATACATGCAAAATTACGGAGTTATCCTCCATAATTGCTTGCATAAAGTACACATATCATTAAAAAACCATGAAAAAATGAATGGAACAAAAATCAAGCATATTGTTGATAAATGTTGGATTACTCTACATAACGACCCAAAAAAAGATGCTAATCAGAGGAAAAAACTAGAAAGAGACTTGCTTGATTATTATACTGATATTAAACCTTATATTAAGGATGTTAAATCAACTGAAGAACCATTTTCTATTGCAAAAAAGAATATGGAAATAAACGGTCGCACAGATTTAATTATTGAAAATAATAACGGAGAAACGGAACTTGTTGATTTTAAAGCACGAAGTAAGAAGGGTATAGAAGAGACAAGCGTTGAATTTCAGCTTAAAATGTATCAATATGCGTTGAAAGACCATTATAATTTTGATAAGGTTTGTGCTTATACCTTTAAAGATCGGGAAAAGACCTATTTTGTGATTAATGAAGATGATATTAATGAATTAGATGAAAACTTGGAGGATATTTGTGAAAGAATATCTGATCAACGATTTGAACCACAAGAGAATGATTTTTGTCATTTGTGCATTTTTAAATTTTGTTGTTAGGTGATTTGAATGGAAACACAGTTTAAAGATTTTTATGAGGTTTTAAGAGAAAATTTAGATTCATATCGTGGCGAATATGAAAGATTTGTTGATTACGGGCCTGACCTTTATAAATTATTGGCAGATGTTCTTAATGAAAAATCCGTACCATCTGAGCTTAGAATAAAGATATGTGCAGCATTAGGGTACTATGTGGTACCCTTTGACATTATCCCTGAACAAATATACGGCCCTCATGGTTACATCGATGACATCTTTCTATGTATTTATGTGATAAAGGAAATTGAGGAAAAAATGGGCTATGATTTTTTAGATAGAGAATGGGAAGGGGATGAAGAGCTTAAAGATGTTATTGATGTTTGTTATGAGAGATCTATAGAGATAATAGGAGATAAAGTTAAAGAAATACTAGATTATGTTGGATTTAAAATGAATGAATGAATTAAAAATATTTAATTATTAGTGTTCGCATGAGATCAGATAACCATAAACAATCGTTAAAAGACATATTTCCAGACGATGATTCCTTATTCGCTTACTTTGCAGGTGTCTTTGAATCAAATGGATCGATCAGAATTCAAGAATTAGGCGGAATCACGCTTGTTTATGGTGGCAGTGAATATTATTTGACATTTATTAAAAATACATTGAAAACAGGAAGCATTAGTATAGCTCAATCTCCCCAATTTTTAATATTTGGAAATGATGCTAGTGAATTTTTAAAAAAAATTTATCCATTTCTATTGGTAAAGAAAGATTTAGCCAAATCAGCATATGAGTATCAAATACATATTAATAGATGGAAAGGTTCCAAAATAAATACAAAAGAACAAAACTATAGGTTAAAGGCAAGAAAAAATATTTATAGCTATGAATACAATGATGAGATGGATTTAGAGCATATTGATAATTGGATTTACCCCTATTTCATTGGATTCTTTGAATCTTCTGCAAGAATAAAAATTAACAACAAACAAAATGATTACTGGATCAATATTCGGTTAAAAACGAAATTTGAAGAAATACTTTTACTTTTTCAACAAATCTTTGACATGGGATATACATATCCTACTAGAGGTTCCTATTTTAGATGGGAATTAAATGATAGTGATGCATATAATCTCCTATCCAATATTACTCCCCATTTATTAAAAAATAGAATGTTAAGTGAAACAGCAATAAAAATTCATGAATTTATTGAAACGGCTGATAAACCCTTAAATGAAAAAGACATTGAATATATTGAAAACTTGAAAGAAACTACCAAAAAAATTGACTCCAATAAAGTCTCTAGTATAACTATTTTACTCTGTGAAGAATTAATGAATAAAATTGATCAATTCATAAGTGATTCAGAAGGACTTAGTCGTAGCTCTATTGTAAAAGAGTCAATTCTTTATTACTTGGATGAATCAGAAATTCCTAAAAGTTCAAGTATATGTGAAGATAAAATCAAAGACCGTCAGATTAATCTATTTTTAGATAATGATGTAGTTGATAAAATAAACAAAATATCTAATAATAGAAGCGAATTAATAAGAAAATTAATCGAGCTTTATTTAAATCATAAACAAAGAAAAGATAAAATACACAAAGCAAATGAAAAAAATTCTAATCAGGATACCAATCCATTACAATTATTAAAAGATTTAAGAAAAAAATAATAATAGGTGCTAAAAATGGAAACAGAATTTGTTGATTACTATGATTTTTTACGTGAATATTTAGATTCTCATAAAGGTGATTATGATGAAATTATTGATTATGGACCTGATATTTTTAAATTAATAACAGATATTTTAAATGAGAAAATTATTCCTTCCAAACATCGTTTACAATTATCAGCAGCATTAGGATACTTTGTTGCTCCCTTTGATGTAATACCTGAACAGATATATGGTCCTGATGGCTATATAGATGATATTTTCGTTTGTGTATATGTTATTAAGAAATTATCAGAAGAAGTTAGTTATGAATCTTTTGAAAACTTGTGGCATGGAGATATAGAATTACAGACACTGATTGAAAACTGTTATAGTCGTTCTAAACTTCTTTTAGGTGAGAAGTGCGATTTGATATTGGCTTATATAGGTATTAATTAATGAAAATGAATGAAATTATAGATCCTCCTTATATTCCTAACTCAAAGGCATGGAAGAGAATATTAACTCAAAAATATAAATTCAAATACATAGATGATTTGAATAAAATACCTTCAAATGCACTTTGGACTACTTCTTGTTCAAAAACAAAAAGTAATAAAAAAAAAGGATTACCTTCAGAGTTTTATATTAGTAAATATAATAAACTTTTTTATAAATATGTTAAATCCCTTAATTTAGATTATGGGATTATTTCTGACAAATACGGCATCCATATGCACGATGAAATAAGATCAAATTATGATATTCACCCCACTGAACTCTCTGTAAAAGATAAATACCAATTAGGAAAAAAAATAAAAACTAAATTGGGAAGCAGAGACTACGATAAAATCGTTTTCTATTATCCTAGCCCGCTTTTGTCAAAACCCTACTTTCAAATACTTTGGTACTCTGGTTTGCCTGTATATTACATTAGCAAAATAAAAATATTAGATGAACTGAAAATCTAGAGCAGACTATATCCTCGTTGTAGATATCCTTTATCTATTAACCCATTCAATGCTTGTTCAAAATCACTTTCATTTATTCCATTTTTTAGGGCTCTTTTCCTGATTTCATTATAATCTATCCATTTAGTTTTCTCTTTAATTGATTGAATTATCTCTAGTACTGGAAGTTCTTCACCTTTAAGTATTTTTTTAAGAAATATTTCCAAATCTGTTGAAAGTTGTGTTTTTAATGATTCAATTTCACTTGATGGCTGGCTTTTAGAAATTGGGTTAGAAACAATATTTTTTATGTTGTTATTAAGTTTTTCAACACTTTCCATTTCTTTTGGGTCCAATTTAACAATCTTCAATATATTATCAATTTTAGATGTATAATTAAGAGTTTCTTTTTGATATCTATCCCATTCATTAGAAACTTCTATTTTAGCTAAATTCAAAACTTCATTCCATCGTTCAATAATTGAAGTTGGGTCTTCTTCAGTTTCTTCTAATTTTAAAGGATCAATATCCATATACTCTTTTTCAATCCTAAGAACAGTACCTTCGAACTTTTCACTTATTTCCAGTAAGTCTTTTGTATCAAAAATTTCTTTGATAATTCCAATTTCATTTTTATAGTCTTCAATAGTTTTAATAAGTTTTTTTTCCTTTTCCATAGATTTTTTTACAAAATCTACCAGTTGTAAAATTGTGTCCAGTTTATCGTCAATTTCTGAAACTTCATTTTTGGTGCGTTTTTCAATATCTTTAAGCTTGATAATATCATCAATTTCAGAGTAATCTCTCTCAATTTCAGTATCAACATTCACCAATGCTTTATACACGTGATATGATATTTTATATTTCGGAATTACAGGTATTGCTTTTATTATAGTTTCATATTTTGTAAGTTTTGAATTTAAATTATCAAATTGAGTTTTGTTTCGGTAGATTAACTTATCAATAATTGATAAACGTTTATCGATATCCTCTTTGATTTTCTCCAATTCAAATAATTTAATATTGAAATAATGGGCATTTTTTAGTGATTTATCAAATCTAAATTCAAGTTTATTAAATGTAGGTGCTTCAATTATGGAAATTAAGTCTTCAAAATTGTAATTTTTTTCATAAACATTTGATAACTTTTCAAAATCTGTGATAAAATTTTTATATTCATAAATATTCCTCTTAGTATCACCTAACTTTATCTTAAGCCACTTTTCAACGTTTTGAACTATGAAATTGAATTGTTTATCTGTTTCTACTTTTTTAATATTCATTGATTCATAAATCTTTTCAGATTCCCTATAGGCCCCTTCAATAGCTTTTTGAAAGTCAGTATGGAATTGCTCTATTAATTTTGTGCATAGATGAATTTTACGAGTAAAATCATCAGAATCCACGTATCTTAGTCGTTCTAGATCATCATAATTACTTTGTAAATATTCATCGAATTCTTCCATAAAAATTAGTTTTTCTCCTTTCTTTTTTGCTACAAAAAAATGCCCAAATTTTTCAAATGCTTTCTTTTCAAAAATTTTCTGATAATTTTTAAATTCGATTTTCAAAGAATTATAGGCCTTTTCCTTATCTAAAAGTATATAATTACTCTGTTTTTTCTCAATTATGCCTTTATATTCTAATATATTTAAAAATACATCTTCAAAAACTTTTTTATTTTTTTCTTTTATGATAAAAAATTTCGATAGTTCTTTAACAGTAATTTTCTTCTCTTTTTCAATTATTTCGAGAATTCTATTTTCAACAGGATGATTATTGACATAATATGAAGTGTTTTCCTGCTTTAAAAAACCATTTTCATAGAGTTCAATTGAAGTTTTTTTGACCAAATTTGGTGAATCTTCAAAGTCAGATGTAATTAAACCACTTCTTTTACCATATTTCCTAAATTTCAAGACACCATCTAAGTTTTTTTCTAAGATTTCATTCGATGAATTAGTTTCATCCATGTAATTTAAATAAAGTTTTAAGACATCTGCGAATTCTCTTAAACTTTTTGCAGATGTGGATATCTGATTAATAACCAACCCTTTATCTTCTTGATTTTTTAGCCAATCTTTTATTTTTTCTTTAAAAGTTATTTCTCTTAAGATTATATCCTTATATTCAAGTATCAAAAGATCTTCATCAATATCATCTAAATCATTGGATTTATATGCACAAATTAGTCTTTTGGCGACTGTTGGGTGGAGGTGAATTCCAATAACTGAATTTTTACCTTCATTATGCATGTTACAATTAATTAAAGCCTCTTTGGCCAATTCAGTAAATTCACCACTATATAAAATAACAGACAAATGGATATCGAAATTATCTGATAATCTATTGTTAACATATTCAATATCACTGGTTTTAACATCACCATTAATTGCATAAAAAAGAGTATTTATTTTAGCGTCCACATCTTCATCATAAAGTTCAATAATTGGATATTCATCATAGTCCACATGATTTAAATCATATATACCCGACTCGCTCAAACAATTTATAAATGCTTCAGGCATGGAATTAGTAAATTCCTCACTTAAGTTCCTATTGACTTTTCTCCATAGATCCAATCTTAATTCGTTATTTTTAATGTAATCTAAAAACCTGGGAACCGGAGTAGGATAAATAGTACTTAAAACAGAATCTGATGAAGCATAATAAACTTTTTCATCTACTAAGTTTTTGAATAACGCCTCTAAAGTTCTGGCTTGATCTGTATTAATTTGTTCAGAGAAAAATATTTTTATATCATCAATATCTTTTGGTAAAAAAATTCTAGATTTAAAATCTCCATTTAAATCATCAAAGTAAGTGACCCTGTCAGAAAATTCTTCTAAAGTTTCATTATAGTTGCCGATTTTAATGACATCTTTTTTAATTTTTTTATCTGTTATTGTATAATTTTTTAAGACATTTTTCAAATCCCTAATATTTTTATCATTCTTTAATGGAACTAATCTTATTATTGTTTTATCAATCTTTTCCTTCGATTTGATATCTTCATTTATCCTGTTAATTGATTGGATTATTGTATTCTCATCTTCTTTTGCAAGTTCGATTAACATATCCATATTAAAGGGTTTTAAATCAGCGATTAATAACTTAAAGATTTTTACACTTATATCTCCTAAATTTTTATGTTCTATTAAATCCTTTACTATCCTATGATAAGTTTCATTTTCAATACAATCAGTTTGAGCACCATAAACATACACTGTAGTGTATTCGAAAAATTTTATAATATTACTATAATTTAAAACATTTATTTTATCGTCTTCTGCTTCTTCAGATAAATGGTTAAATAATTGAATATATAATTTTAAAAGATTTCCTATATTCTTTTGACTAACTCTGAATATGGTATTAAACAATCCAAAACTTTCAATGGGATATGGTTCAGGGATATCATCATAAGAATACTCTATAAGTTTTTTTAAAAATTCAACTGCTTCTTGCTTCCTAATTTCCTCTAATTTTATTTCCTCAAATCTTCTTCCTAAACCTCCCATAATCAAACTAGTGTCAGAATTAACTTCCAATTTATAACGAGCATCTGGAGTAATTGATATAAAAAGTTGAACAGCACCCATATATTCGCCGTTTTTGTCAATTTTTCCATAAGTTCCATTAACGATTGATTTCATACCAGAGATGATATCTTTTAATGCTGAATTATTTAGAAGAAGTTCTTCAAATTCATCAACGAAAATATAAATTTTATTATTATCCGAGTTGAGTAAAGTATCCAAAACATTTTCAATATAATCTTCAGGGTCTGTATATTCATCTAATGCTGGTATTTTTTTACAATCCTGATCTCTGGATTCGGCACGGATCCCTTCTAAAATATTAGCCAAAAATCTTATAGAATCTACAGTTGATTCCTTTGTAATTTCACTTAATTTTTCATCTCCATATACATTAGCCAATGTTGATGCCGAAAGGAAAAAGGAAAAATCTCCTTTAGATCTTAGATATGGTTCTATAAATCTGTTATAAATCTCTGTTTTACCTTGCCCCCACTCCCCTAAAATAGCACAAATATTTGTACCATCTGCATTTTCACTACGACTAATAAATTCTTTTACTTGTCTTACAGCTGGTTCCCTGCTTTTAAGAGTGATATCTTTGAAACCTTCAAATTTAACATCTGATCCTTTTTTTGATATCCATGAAGTCGGTAACCTATCATATACTCTTGTTGTTTTCATCTCATCATCCCCTTAATTCTGAAAGTGTATTAATAACTTCAGTTGTTCCTCCCGCATGTTCGACAATTCTTTCTTTTTTTGGAATCCTAATTAAAAGCGGAAAAGGCACATTATTCATTTGTCCTGTAACAATTAACTCACCTTGACTTAAACGCGTCAATCTTCGGCCGATTGATTCAGGAAGCCCTCCGGTTACACTGCGAACATATGATACATCATCTGGAGAGATTCTATGAATGAAAAAGGTGTTGCACATAGATAAAACAATTCTATCTAGGAAAGAAGGTCTTTGTGTAACAATACAAAGTGAAAGTCCAAATTTTCTTCCTTGTGTTGCGATTAAAGATAATTTATTTTTGGCTAGGCTAGAACCAACAGGATACGATTTATCAGGAATGAAATTTTGTGCTTCTTCAATTAAAAATATTAAATATCTGCTCCGATCTCTAATTTTATAATTAGAAAACTTATTGAAAAGTAATGTTGCTAAATATGTCATTACTAATTGTTTAGCTTGAATTTCAACTCCCGTGGCACCTTCTTCTGAAAAATCTATTATGGCTGTACCACCTTGTGCAGTAATATTATCTATAAATTTTTCATCAGTGAGGGGAGATGTTAATTTAGATGATAATAAACGATAATTATTTTCAATTTCCCTAAATTTTTCAAAAGCTCTTAATACGGCTGGTTTAGAAGGAGCTGCTATCCGATTTGTATCAAATTTGGCAAGTTCTGATTTGAGTTCATTATAGCTGTCGTCATCTTCGAACAATTGATGCATTGATTCATAGCCCTTCTCGTCCAACATATATTCTAATAAGGATGTAATAGCGCTAAGTTGTAGTTCAGATCCGTCTACTGTACCTTTATAATATAAAATTATTGTTTCTGCTAACTCCCTAGAAGATAATTTATCAAGATCAATTCCGATTATCGGTTTATCAGCCAATTTTGATGACTGAAGAGCTATATGTGGGAAAATAAATCTTTTGACCCATCCTACTGGCCTTAACTGAGGATCAATATCAACTATTCCTTTAGACGCAAAATAGTCGGCATAGTTTAAATAATCACCATTTGCATCTATAATAATCATTGGAAAAGAAACACATATATCATTGGCTTTTATACCCATAAACTTCTCTATTAAACACCCAGTATCAAATGATTTCCCACTACCTGTTGTGCCGAAAACAGCCATATGCATAGGTATTTTTTCAACATCAAGAGGTATAGGGGCTCCTTGGTATCCGCTTAATGTTCCATACCATGAATATCCTATATCTCCACGATTAACACCAAAAATATCTTTTTCATGTTTAGTTGGATCTATTCGAATAATATAATCACCAGGCTTAGGGGGATATTTAACCTCACTTTTTGGTAATTCTATTAATAGATCTAAATTACATATTTCAAACTGTCTAGCTATATTACTAGGTATTTCAAGTCCTTTTCTCCTTGCTTCGCTCCAAGGGTCGTCTTTAGTATAAAACGCATTATAAGGTTTAATTTGGGCTATTCGAGCCAATATTTTCCTATTATTAGTAGTTTTAATAAGAACTAACATACCTTCATGGATCTGACCATTTTCTGCAGCTTCTAAGAGTTGGCAAGATGCCTCTCTTGTGCTAGAACCACTCAATATTATCCCTAAGTTTTCATCTTTGATTTTAATCACCTCAGTTGGAGCATTGTCATAATATTTTCAGGACTACCACTTCGGGATCTAGTCAGGATCTCATCATATATTGTTTCTGCAGCTCCTTCCCTAATCTTACATTTTTCATGGGCTAATTCAACAGGTAATGGTATATATTGGTGAGGATATTGCCAATCAGAAGCGGCTTTAGCTGCTGCAGCAGCTATTTTATCAATTTTAATCATATCTTCATACAAAAATGGTATATCCAATCTTAGGATCTTGGAATCTATACTCTTTTGGAAAAAAATTGCACAAACATAAACACCATTTTGTTTATAAAATTTGTTGGTACCATAATCAGAAATATCTAAAGCATTAGAAAACAAAAAGCCATTATAATTATTTTTAAATCGGTAATGGGTGAAAAAATATGAAAATAAATGTTGGTCACTGGGAAAATCATTGTTAATTATTCCATCCATTCCAAGCATTCGTTCGAATTTTTTTATGAAAAAAATGTCTCTAGATCTTTTAACGCAACCAATGATTTTCGATTTTTCCAAGCATTTTTTAATAGCTTCGCAACGATAATTGATATATTCAAAATTGTTATAAGATGGCGGATCCACTATAGGGCCATCTATAAAGATTAATGATTTTGTATAATTCTTTCCCCAATCTTCAAGAGCTTTAGTCTCTCCAATAAGCATTCGATGACTAGCTTCTCCATTTACATTTAAATGTTCTTGTTCTTTGATTTCTTCGATACCTGCAGCATAAACATCAACAACAGGGGCATTGTTAATGCCATGGTTAAAAAGAATCCTTACTATTGCATATGGCACATACCACTCGCCACCTACACCACCAATAGGGAAAAAACTACCATCTATCCCAATACTTTTGCATTCAGCATAGTTTTTTCCTTCTACATCATTTTCATTAAAAACAATAACATTATTTTCTGATAATATCTCCAAAATTTCAGTTGCTCGTTCTTTAATGCGAGCATTTCGATCCCTGATCTTTCCACCTTTTTTATTTGCATCTTCTACTAAGTCTATTATGACTTCTGGCTCAGTCTTATTAAAGTCATACTGACGTTTAATAGCTTCAAAATCATCCAATTCAATTACCACCTGTCGAGTGTTTTGATCTCTTTGATATTAATTAAATATTCATAAGACTTGGAAAAGAAACCTTTTAACCTTTTTTCAGTGAATTCTTTGGATTTACCTTCATTAAGAGATTTAATGTATGATTCCCGTTCTTGAACGTGGACCCAAGCATTATGTAGGGCTCTAGGTGGGAAAGGTCCGTCTAAACTTTTTATTTTATCTTGCAATGATTTATTATAACAAGTAGGACATTCACATTGTTCTAGGATTTTTTTCTCTTTTTCGTTTAAAGAAGATCTTCCATTATTTCTAGAAGTAGGGTGTCGATCGCTTACTCCTGGTAACTGAATGTTTCCATAAGCTGCTTTCAATCTCCATCCTGAGGAATCTAATGAATCAACACCCAATGAATACATTAAATGCATTGTTTTTGTACTGCCTACCCCAAATGTATGTAAAAGTGAATTCGGAAATTCCTCTCTTACTAATCGTGTAGCATCGATTACATAATTACGAGGATCTTTAAATCTATTTGAACCTTTCATAGTGAATAATAAAGGTACTAAACTCCCTAGTCCAATTAACATCGGATCTTCATTAATATTTTTTATTTGATCACATGCTATTTTAAGTTCTTTCAATGAATAACCATGTAAAACAGGCATTAAAGCAATTTTTCCATTATTTTTTATCATAAAATCTGTGTTTTTGAGGGTATTATTCCATCTTTTTTGATTATTGGAATCTGATGCTTCGGGAGATAATGGATGATCTAATACTACTCCAATATCGGGTTTTGATTTTTCATAGAGTTCAATAATTTTTGAAGGTTCTATATCTATTTTTTCTTTCTTTTGGAAAATAAAACCTCCAGAATCCATCATAATTAATCCTTCAAAACCTAACAATTTATGAATCCCTTTTTTGCAAACCTTTTCATAAAGACTAGGTTTATTAATGAAATCATATGCATTTACCATGACTGTATCCATATGGAAATGTTCCCATGGTTTGGGAGGGTAACCCATTGGATGCCCTAACCATAATAAAGGTGTTTTAATTGATTTACCATTTATTTTAAGATTGCAACTTCTAGAAAATAACTGTTTATCTTGAAAATCAACATTAAAATCTATTTTAGAATTATTAAATGACATTGTTCACCTAATTACTTTCTAAGATTCTTCAGCAATTTAAGAGGGTTTTCAGCTGGTTGAGATTGAATATTGTCTAACTTAGATTTTAGATGTTTATTTGTTTTCTTGTCATAACTTTTCAAACAATCTTTACAATAACGTGATAATCCATCATCTTCCCTTCTATTTTTGTAAAAATCTTCCAAATTTTTTGATTCTCCACATTTTTGACATGTTTTTTGAGATATAGCAAGTTCATTTTCAATTATTTTTGAGTCTACAGAAATAATTTCATCATTAATTGATATTTCATCATCTTCAGGAAATATTTCAGTTTCAGATGGTATTTTAAGATCCTCAAAATTAGTAATTTTATATTCAATCTTTTCGATGGATTCTTTAGCAGCTTCTCGAACCATATAACTCTCGTCTAATAATGATTCCTTCAAAATTTCTTTGACGCTTTCATCACCAACATCACCCAAAGCGTCAACAGCAGCGATCCTCAACATATACCTTTTATCAGTTAATATAGATATTAGAGGATCAATTATTCGTGAATCATCAAATGCGGCAAGTGATTTAACTGCTGCAATTCTGATGAAAACATTATTTTTTTCATCCAAAAAATTAATTAACGGATTTATGCCACGTTTATCTCCTATTTCACCAAGTAACTCAATCACTCTCAAAAGTAAATTATTATTATCTTCATCAAGAGCTTTAATGAGATAGTCCACTGTAACAGAACCTATTTTGAATAAAGAATCTGAAGCAGCTAAACGAACATCAGGATCTATATCCTTTAATGATCCAATAAGGGGTTTAATAGCTTTTTCATCTCGAATGTCACCTAATTTTTTAGCGGCGTCAATTCTCAATCTGCGATCTTCACTAGCAAGATCTGAAACAATTTTTTCTAATTTTACCATGGAAATCGAAAGGAGTTTTAATATAGGGTATTTAGGACGTTTTTCTAGATCTTAAGTCATTAAGTAATTTCATCGGGTTTTTAGTTGCTTTATGGTCCTCTTTTTTGTTTATGTGTTTTTTGGAAGTTAAATCTTTCTTTGAAGTTTTTCTTCGCACTCTGGACTTTTTCTTCTTTCGTTTTTTAATTTGTTTCTTGCCGATCTTTTTTTGGATACTCCTAATAGATTTTTTAGCTTCTTTTATTACTTTAAAGTCCTCATCTTCTAAAGCATTTTTAAGAGATTCTAAAGCACTTTCATCTCCTTTTTTACCAAGAAGTTTTATTGCTGCAATTCTTATACCAATATTTTCATCTTCTGTTAAATTAGGAAGATGTGTCATGAATTGCTCATCATCTCTTTTACTAAAAAATTCAAATGCTACATGACGAATATCCGGATCTGGATCGTACAAAGAATTTAATAAAGGCTCGATTACTCTATCATCATTAATTTCCATTAGTATATGTGCGATTACATATCTTACATCTTCATTTTTGTTTTCAAGATATTGTATGATTACTTCCAAATTTTCTGATGCTATTTTTTCTAAACTTTCCTTGGCACTCCATCGAATTAAAGTATTATCATCTTTTAAATAGTTTATCAAAGGTTTAATAGCTTTTTGATTTCTTGTTTCTCCTAAAATATCAATTAAAACTATTTTATCGTCATCGGATGCGCGGTCTAGATATCCTACAATTTTTTTAATGAAATCATCTGCTGAAACATCTAAACTATTTAATAAATCCTCTAAATTAATTTTAAGATCCTCATTTTCGATCTTATCTATAAATGTATCTAAAATCAATCCCAAATCAATTACTTCTGATTCTTTATCATCTTCTTCTGATGTTTTCGAATCCATCATTTCATTGAGGAATGAACTTCCCTTCATCTTAGAAATACTCAAAACAGAAGCGTCAGCCACATATTTACTTTCATCAGACATTGCTTCAATCAATGGTTCTAAACCTTCCTCATTACCAATATTCCCAATAGCCAGAGCACAATTTCTTCTAACTTTAGGATCATTATCTGTTTTCAAAGCTTGAATTAAAATATCTAAAGAATTTTTATTAGAAATAGAACCCAAAGCAGAAGCAGAAGCAGCACGTACCAAAGGCTCGTAATCATCTTCTAAAACACTAATTAACGGTTTAACTGCACTATCATTTTGAATTTCTCCCAAAGCTTTTGCACAATTAGCTCTCATTTCGTCATTAATAAAATCCAATCCATCAATCAATGGTTCAACAGCAATTTCCCCCATCTTGACTAAACACTGAATTGAACAATCTTGAATAACATCATTTTTATGATCTAAACTCTCAATAAGGGGATTTACGGCTTGATCACCCATTGATATTATAGTTTTAATAGCTGTTGATCGAGTATTACTATCAGCAAATGATTCAATTAAAGAATTTGTGTCAAATGCTTTTTCTTTTTCTTCAATTATCTCATCAATATTTTTCTTATGCTTTAAAGAATCATTTTTTATAGGGTTAGTGTTGTAACAATCTGGACACGTGTCATAATGCTTTTTTTCAGGCAAAAAATTTCTTTTACATCGAACACAAACTCTAGAGTTAGAATCAAAACAAAAAGAGCAAACTCGTTCTTTAGGATTATCAGGAATTATAATATCACCACAAAATTGGCAAGTTACAGCTTTAGATGCGCATTTATCACAATAACCTAATTTAAGTTTGCCTAAAATAGTAATATTTTCCTTAGGAGAAAATTGATGACAATGTGCACAACGCGTATAAGACATTTCTTTAGCTGTTTGTAGCATTTCTGCACATTCATTACAGTATTTAGAATCAACAACTTCATGGTGATACAATAGCTTACCACATTCGTGACATTTAACAAATGTATCCGTAGTTGAAATTTTTGGATTAGATCTATCTCTATAAGTCCTTAATATAAATCCCCCTAACTAATTCTTGCACATATTTGAAAACAATATCTAATCACATAAACAATATTCTTTTCTCATGAGTATATAATATTTTTCCATTTAATATTTAACTTATGCTTACTTAATTGGCGATATCATTATCGTTTATGGAGAAATTAACCGATAATAACCTAATGGTAATGGTGTACCCCATAACATCTTGTAGTATTCTTTGCGGTTTCACAAGACGATATATTTAAAGAAGTTTTTTGTGAAGAAAATCACATAATTATCTGAAATTCAGTTTGTGTAGATCTTTCTTTAAGCCACTAAAAATATCGTAACTAAATTCTCATCTCATTCTTTCTCGTAATTTCAAAAAATTAAAAATCAGGCAATCAAAGATAAAAAGCCTCTTTATATTCCATGTTTTTGTTATAAATATGTCTCGTAATGTTTTCCAATATTTATCTTCAATTTATCTTCAATTTTAAAGAACATGCTAATGAATCTTACTTTAAAGGACATCAATCTTCAAACTTTAGTAGTTTTGCATTTCACAATTCTAAGAGTTTTTCGAATGATTTCACTATCTTAATTGGTGTTGATTAATAATTTAAACCAATTTTTCCAAAAATTTAAGATGTTTTCCATCTGATACATTCTTTTTTGAAAGTAAATAGTTGAAATCATCGATAATTAAATTTTCATCTTTAATATTTATTTCATAATTACCCCAATAACGCCCATTTTTAAACAAATAAAATTCCCACATAATACCATTGGTTAAAACCCCAAATTCATACTTCCCAGCATTCATGTAATTTAAAAGATGACCTTCATCATTTACTATTACATTTTGATCAGAAATGTCACTGCCTAGTCCCTTAACTTCTAACACAATTTTATTAGAACCATCTCCTAAGATATAATCAACTTTTTGATGTTTTTTCTTATGAGGGATTTTTAACGATTTTTCGAAAAGAATTTGTGATGGATCGTATGTATTCCAACCCAAATTATTGAGCAAGGGAATTATGATGCCTTGCTTCATGGCCTCCTCATTGAATTTATTTCTATCTTTAGGATGCATTGACTTGATAACACCCATAATCTCATCTATTGAGGGAATTTTTATATTTGGCCTTTTATCCTCACTTATTTTTCCTTTCCATAAATATTTAATAAAATTATCAATGATTTCCGCATTTTCATCATTAATTATGTCAATTTCTGCAGAATCTGTCTTTTTTATCGCACCTAAATCTTTGGAATGGTAATATATTCTATAGAATCTCCAGATTAGACCATTAGTCAAGATTCCCATATCAGAATGTTTGAATGCACAATATCGCAATAGTTGTTTTTCATGGAAATCAAAATCAGTTTCACCAACACTTTTAGCCTCTAAACATATTTGTTTGGATTCATGATCTCTTAAAATATAATCAACTCGGGTAGATCTATGATGCACTCCATGTTCTGGATGTACTTCACAAATATCATAAGTATTCCAACCCATTTTTTGGAGTAAAGGGAGTATTATCAGTTGTTTGGTGGTTTCTTCATTAAAGGAATCTTTATTATTACAAGCACGAATTTTTCTAAGTAATCCAATAAAGGCTTCTTTATAATTAACCGGAAATCCATTAGAATCAGGACCAGAACAACACTTAGGTTTATGTTTTTTAAATAAATCGGGATTATTTTTAGAAATTAATTCTATGATTAGGTTCCATTGGGTAAAAGGAATGTTATGAAAATCTTTAGAAAATTTGGTTTTCCATTTTTTAATTTTAGGATTCTTTTTTAAATCTGCCAGTGTGATTGGATTTATAATTTCAACTTTATCTGATAAAATAGTTTTAAATTTACCATAAGTGGATTCAGAGTCCTTTTTAACTTCAAAAATGTAAGGTAGATCCCTATGATTACCTGATCTATAAACAATTATTTTATCTCCCTGTTTAAAAGGTTGATTAGTGCATAATTCTAGTTCATCATCTTTTTCTGTATCGTAGAGTTTTTCCCAATAAATTACATCTTTAGTAACCCATAACCATCTTTCCACGAAAACACCCCTAAACTTAAAAAAGTGATTTTTCTCTTTCAATTCAACATAGTTTTACTTAATTGATTATTCAGCATATAAGCTTCTTATTTTCAGCATTCAATTATTTGATTATTCCTAAGAGGTTAATCAACTCTTCTTTATTCTCAATGAATTCATGAACTGCACTAACTATTTGATTATTATAGTATTTCTTTACTCTTTCAGATTTTCTAGATTAATCAGAATATTGTTAATATAATAAAATATTAATATGAGTGCCATACTACTTTGTAATATTTAGGCCCATGGGGAGGGGTTAAGTTGCTTTGTGAAAATTGCGGATACCAAAACGATTTAAATGCAGTGTTTTGTAAAAATTGCGGAGCTAATCTAAGGCAAATTAAAGAAGATAAAATTGAATGTAGTCATTGTGGTAGTTTGAATCCTAATTATGCTGTTTTTTGTTCTGAATGCGGTTTTGACGTGAAATCCGACAAACCAGTAAATATAAAAACAACCAAAAAAAGCGTTTCAAGAGAATTCGATCTTAACATTGAAGAAATACTTGAAGATTGGGAAATTTACCATGCTTTAAGAGAAATTATAGCTAATGCTTTAGACGAACAAGTTTTAACCAATTCTAAAGACATTAAAATTTTTAAGGATTCTGACGGCAGATACCATATATCTGACTATGGAAGGGGACTTAAATATGATCATTTAACTCAAAAGGAGAATGATGAAAAATTAAATAATCCTAATGTGATAGGCAAATTTGGAATTGGCTTAAAAGATGCTTTGGCTACTTTTGACAGAAAAGGAGTTAAAGTCTTAATTAAATCAAAACATGGTGATATTAAACTTGGAAAATCTCACAAACACGGTTTTGATGACTTAACTACGCTACACGCTTACATATCAGATCCATCATCGTTACACTTCATTGGAACTGAGTTTATTCTTGAAGGGGTTGCTGATGATGATATTAGGAAAGCTAAGGATTTGTTTTTGAAATTTTCGTCTGAAAGGGTTATTGAAAAAACTAGATATGGAGATCTTTTAGAGAAAAAAGGTAATTTTGGTTACATTTACATTAGTGGTGTTAAAGTCGCTGAAGAAGAAAATTTCTTGTTGAGCTATAATATCACTGCGCTTACTAAAAAAATAAACAAGGCTCTTAATAGGGAAAGAAGCAACGTGGGTCGTTCAGCATATTCTGATAGAGTAAAGTCTATTCTTTTAGAAAGTTCTAAGAGAGAAGTAGCTGAAATATTGGTTAATGATCTTAAAAATTATTCAACTGGTCAAATGCATGATGAACTCAAATGGATAGATGTGCAAGAACATGCCAGTAAACTTTTGAATGCCAATGAAAATGTAATTTTCTTAACATCCGAGGAATTAGTGAGAGATCCAGATATGGTTGAAAAAGCCCGATCTGGAGGTTATGATATAATATCTATTCCAGATAATTTGAAAAGTAAATTACATAATACTACTGATTTTAATGGTGGGAAGATCAGAGATTTAGGCGAATTTTATAATGAATATAAAGAAAGTTTTCATTATAATTTTATTGACCCAAATGCTTTGAACATGCATGAAAAAATGATTTGGGATAAAACTAATGAAATTTTAAGCTTAATTGGTGGTAAACCGTATAATGTGAAAGAAATAAAAATCTCTGAAACAATGCAAAAAGATTATTCCACGTTCAGAGAAGCAAGTGGAATTTGGGATCATTCAATGGGCAGAATAATAATTAAAAGGAGTGAATTGGAGAGTTTGGAAAGTTATGGGGGCGTTTTACTTCATGAAATCTGTCATGCAAGGAGTGGAGCATCTGATGTGACTAGAGATTTTGAAAAAGAATTATCTGATTTACTGGGAGTTTTAGCTTCTAAAAACTTAAGAAAAAAATAAGAAAACATTACCAGTGAATTAAATAAACTGTTGGAACTACAGATTTAGGGGGTTAAAAATGGGTTATTTAATCTGTGATAAATGTAACAGTTATTACGAACTTCAAGAAGGCGAATCTGTAAATGATTTCACTAATAAATGTAGATGTGGTGGAAACTTATTCTATTCAGAAATTTTTGTAGTCATCAAAGAAAATTTAAACACATGCCCTAATTGCGGTAGTGAAAATCCAGTTTATGCTAATTATTGTCAAGAATGTGGGATGAGGACTGGTTTTCAAAAAAAAGGTATGAATTATAATGTTAACAACAGGATTGATTATGCTTACGTTATATTTTTAGAAAGAGCTGATGGTAGTCCTGAAGGTTCAATATTTCCAAAATTTTTTGAATATGAATATAATGCAGATACTGATGTATTATTAAAAAAAGCATTAGTCAATAATCATTTAACTAAATCTGAGCCATTAATCAAAGTTAAAAATGCCAAAGTTACTGAAATAAAAAAAATCCTTAAAAAACATAATTTGAAGGTTTCAGGTAGAAAAAATGAGTTAATAGAACGTATAATTACTAATTTAACTGATGAAGAAATAAACGCTGACTTTCCAACTTCATATTATGTCTTAACCGACGAAGGAAGGAATATTGTTAGAAAAAATGAACATATCATATATTATCATAAGGCCAAATACTTGAGAATTATACCTTTAGAGAAATACCACGATTCGCTCAAAGAGAATGAGGATCCAAATTTAAAATATCAAATAGCGCTCGAACTATTAGAGAGATACGGATTAAAAGAAAGGAAAGAAGGAAATTGGGGACTATACAGAAACAGTATTCATTCAAAAGCGGAAGTATATGAAGATATGGGAGAAAACACATTTGCATTAAAATGTTATTTTAAAATTTGTATTCTAGATTTAAGTGGTTTGAATAACGGGAATCAATATTGGCCGGATTTAATTTCTTTAGCGCCAGGAATAACTGTGAAAATTGAACAATTAAATTCAAAATTACAAATGGTTTTTGATGATTTACAAAAGATATATTTCAAATCTTTTAACGATTTGGATCTACCTAAGACTTTTTTACCTAAAGAACAATCTTTTGAAGAAATAATTAAACAAATAAATATTGATACGCCTCTTGATAGAAATCTAAAAGGTATAGAGTTTGAAAAACAGGGAAAAGTGGATGAGGCTATTAAACAATATGAAACCAATATAAGTAAGAATGTAGATGGTAATCATCCTTATGATCGCCTAGCAATAATATATAGAAAAAATAAACAATTCGATGATGAAATTAGGGTTTTAGAAAAAGCAGTTAAAGTATTTGAACATGTTGTTGCAACAACTGGACGAGGAGATGGACCACCCAAACTAAAAAGATTCAAAGAAAGACTTAAAAAGGCTCAAGAATTGAAAGCGGCCTATAAAACTAATAAAAAATAATAAAATATCAAACTTTTGAAGATATCCAAAGTATTAGAGGTACTTGATGAAATTTGAAGTGTTTGCAGATGAACTTTTTATTAAAAACGACATTTTAGGAATAGGTAGTCTTTTTGTTCCAATAAATGTCAAGTCTGATTTGACTAATTCACTTACGAATTTAAGATGTCTTGGAAAAAGTAACAAATATTCTTGGAAATTTGAAGATTGTCCTAATCACAAATCATGTAAAGTACACCATCATCAATCAAATAACACTGAAATTCACTATAGGAACTTAGCGAAGAGCGTAAGCAATCCAAAGAAGTTAATAACGAGAAATTGGATGAATTTTCTCATTGATAATAATTAGAAAATAGGGGGATGATTTATTTTAAAATATTATGTATTAACCTCCCTAATTTAGAAGAAGATTATTTTGGGGATGAAAACACTAGAGAAAATATATAAAATCGTTTTTTTAGGACTTTAATTAAAAGTTCTAGATTCTTTTTTGTCAGTAATTCAATCAAAGAAATTCAGAATATACCATCATGTAAATGAAAGCCATGAACAACATAAATATTTTCCTTGGTTTACTGGCATCGATTAGAAATAGATGAAGATGAGTTTGTTAAATTATACTGTAAAGTAAACAAGTACAACTTCAGGGTTACTTTTTACTATATATATTACCATCCATGAACTATACTATTATGCAAATCACATACTTTTAAAGTTTAATGTGAACCACAGCACCGAAAACCATTTTAGGAGATTCACTTTTTAAGATTTTTCAACATTATGCAATCAAGACTATGCTTAAAAAATTGCACAAAAACACTCGAAAATCAGCAAACAAAAATAGTAGGGGATAATTGTAATAACTTTACTTATATTAATGAAGATCGGAGACAATTAGATGAAAATATATACTTATCCAAACATTGGCCCATTTAATAGAAATGGAAGAGGGGGACTTAAACAGCGTCAGAAAGAATTAAAAAAGATCAATAAAAAATATAATACTCATGATTTTCAATTAGTTGAAATTCCAGCCGACTTTATTAAAAATAAGAGTGAAGAAAAGAAAACAGGACTCAAAGTCTGTTCTTTCTTGGACCAAAAAACGGTTAAAAATCTTTACACTCTTGGTTGTATTGATAAAGAAATAAGATATGTGTTACATACTGAGCCGATTTTCAGCCGTCAAGGCATTAATAGCAGCTGTACCCCTAAATTAGAATGGTATAACTTGAATTGGGTTCATAAATTCATTAAACATGTTTGCAGTATTATTGATTTCATAGGAATAAGTCCTTATGCTATTGAAATCCATCCCGGGAAAATTGAAAAAGGTAAAAATAATTTTCAAATCCTTTCCAAGGCTATAAAAATTTTGCATGCTAAATTTGAAAAGGAATATAAAGAAGAAATCCTAATTTTCATTGAAAACAGAACTGGACAGCAGATTAAGGGTGGAGGAGACATAAAAATGTTTTGGGAATATTTTAAGGAAAATTATCCCGAATTAATTGTTAAAACAGGAATAATATTAGATATACAACAATTTTATACAGTTAATAAAACTAATTTTATCCCTGAATTCTCAAAAGTTCCAAAAGAAAGTCTTTTAGGAGTGCATATACACAAAGGAAGACATCAAGTACCTGCAGAAGATGATAATATTCCATGGAAGTTCGTTTCAGAACAGATTAAAAATTTAGGAACTGAAAAAAGACCTTTACATATCTTACCAGAAGTTCACCACGCAAAACACACTGAAAATACATATGAGTTCTGTAAGCATTATCTTGGCCTTTGATGTCGATCTATACATCCTTTAATCACATCTTGAAGTCCTTTTATTCTGGAAGTGTATCCTTTTTCTTTTAAAACTTCATCAAACTCGTTTAGCAGTTTTCGAGGTATATTAATGGCTATTCTTGTCATTTTGTAACCTCCATTTTTAGTACTAATCTTTGTCGATTAAATATTATTTTATTATTTGTATTTAAATGTTTATTATTATTTATAACCACTATGGCCAAAATAATATGTAAAGGAATCCACTTCCTTGACATTATAACTGGTTTATGGGCGTATTCATTTTGAATGTATGATAGTGGGAAGGCCCATGAATGCAATTCAAGTTGCCCTGCATTTTGAACATCCCCAAAAAGAAGAAAATCTTGAACTTCTCAATCACTTCTTGAAATATGAAAAAACAATTAGAGATGAATTCTCCTCTGAAGAAATCATCTTTGATGATGAATGGGGGAAGAATTGGACACAGATATATGTTGAAAGAGAGATCAGTGGTTTAAGTGATGAGGGTGTTGAATGGGCATCTGGAACAATGGTCAAACTGCATAGAATCCTAAAACCTATTCTTGACGAATATTATTCAAATTCATGAAATATTATTTTTGGCACCTTGATTAATGACCAATTTTTACTTTTTACTTGATATTTGACTGGTGAAACTGAGTGTAAAGGTTTTTTAGGCGATGGTAAACTAAGAAAGGTTATTAATTCGAATTTTTTGGGGAAGTTTTAAGTGTTTTGACTAAGAAATAAGGGTTATGGTGAGGTGTGCAGACCAAGGAAGGTACATAATTTAGATCTGCACAAAAGCATGTTGCAAACGAGAATTTTTAAATAGTTAAATCAAAAATAAAGGAAATTTTTGGTGCTGTTGCAGATGGGTTTCCAATAAAACAAGGATTTTAACACTAAACAACTTTAACCATATCCAAACTTTTTTTAGAAAAACTCCATAAAGTAGTTAATCGATAACCATACATAATTACAAAAAATAATTAGAATGGTGAACAATTTTATGCGTGATGGTAAATTATTTATAATACTGAATAATAATAACTAAACAATTAATTATATTCAATTTTTCCGGAAACATCTGGAAGTCCTTTTAATAAATACGTTATTTTCACATTGCTAATACGATTTGGAGGGATATAATTAAGGCTCATGAATAATTATCAAAATACCCTTAGGGAGGGGAGAATTAAATAATCCCTGTTGGTGTCTAAAATGAGCCTTGAAAACCTTCAGATAGCCGCATTAATACACGATATAGGAAAATTTTACCAAAGAACTGGAAAAAAACACAACTCCAACTATAATAATCTATCCAAAGATGATTATGGTCAGAATGGAGCGCACAGTAAATGGTCAGCCAGTTACTGTTCCGACATGGGACTGGATCAAGAAATTAAAGAACTAGTTTTATACCACCATCATCCCACCAAATCAGGTTATGTTCAAGCTGCTAAAATACTTCAAAAAGCAGACCAGCACTCCTCCAAGGAACGCCAGAAAAGTGGGGGAAAAAAGGAAGTAAAAAAAGAACCATTAATCTCTGTTTTTTCAAAGGTCAACATAGAAAAAAATAAACAAACAAGCGAATACTATATCCCCCTCAAAAAATTAACCACCAACGCTAATGAATTCTTTCCCAGGCCCAGTAAAGCTGAAGCAATGGAAGGATGGAACTTACAGGACAGTTACCAAAAACTCTGGAGTGAATTCCAGAGAGAATCTGAAATAATTAAAAAACAAACTGATTTTAACACTCTTTTTTACCTTACAAAGAAATATACTAGCCTAATTCCTTCAGCGGTGTATGTTGATGAACCTGACATTTCCCTTTTTGACCACTCCAAAACCACAGCGGCCCTGGCAACCTGCCTTTACCACTACCAACAGGAACACCAAAAGATTCCCTCTGACAAGGATAACTGCTACATGGTGATTAGCGGTGACTTATCAGGGATACAAGATTTTATCTACAAAATATCCTCTCCACAAGAAGCCCAGAAAGGTATGAGTAAACGTTTAAGGGGAAGATCATTCTACTTGACCTTATTAAATGATGCAGTTGCCCATAGGATTATCAGAGAACTCGAACTGTGCGAGGCCAACATCCTATTTTTAGGTGGAGGTCACTTCACAATCATTGCCCCCAACACAGAAAATTCCAAAACTAAACTGGCAGAAATAACTGCTGAAGTCAATCATGAACTCTACAAGAAATTCCAGACAGATATCTACCTGGCATTGTCCACACAAAACTGTTCAGGAAATGATTTAGAAAACTTTGGCCAAATTCTAAGCGATGCATCCTTTGAAAACCAAAAAAACAAGAGAAAAAAATTCCACGTAATGCTGGAAGATGTATTCGCAGAGGAAGAGAGTCCACCCTCCAATGTCTGCCCGGTATGTGGAAACCAGACAAGCCATCCTGATAATTTGTGCTTATCCTGTACTGATCATGAAGAACTTGGGGGGAAAATAGCCAACTCCCAGTACATAGTGAGGGGATTTAACACCCATAATCAGGAATTTGATGTTATAGAGTTCGAAGTAGGATATCATATACTGAAAACCGCAACAGAACTTAAAAAGACTTTAAAAAATTCGCCAGGGGATTGGGAAGTGTTGAAACTTAACAACACTAACTTTGTTAATATCAGAGATATTTACCCAGGCCCTGTTGGTTTTACATTTTTAGGGAATACTGTACCACGTCACAGCAAAGAAGGAACCCTATTTTTCAATCAACTGGCTGAAATTAGTCATGGGGCCACGAAACTGGGCATATTAAAGATGGATGTGGATAATTTAGGTCGAATATTTGCTGATGGTCTTGAAAACCCCACAATATCCAGAGTTTCAACTATGAGCTCCTTTTTGGACAACTTCTTCTCCGGATACATTAACCAACTGGCACAGGAATACCGAGTCTTAGAGGATGTTTGTCCTGACTGCCAGTCAAAAACAGAACCCCTAAAACTACAATTCAATGAAGATGATAGTCCAGTGACTGTTTACAGGGAAAAAGAGAGTGTTTGTGAGAAATGTGCCGAGAAAGCTATACCCACTATTTACATCGTGTATTCTGGTGGGGACGACCTTCTGGTATTGGGTCCCTATGATGATATCATCCAATTTTCATATAAACTAAGAAAAGCATTCTCAAATTGGACCTGTCAAAACCCTGATTTAACTCTATCTGCAGGAATATTCCTGGCGGGTGGGAAATTCCCTGTGGAGAGAGGTGTAAAAAATTCTGACCAGTACCTTGAGATGTCGAAAGAAGTACCTGGGAAAGACAGTGTAACTCTCTTTACAGAAACTGTTAAATGGGATGGTCAGGATCTTTACAAAGGATTTAAGGATTTATTTGAATTTGCAATTAAACTTGAAGAACTCAATAAAAAGAATAAAATATCTAAAGGTCTGGTTTATTCAATGCTCTTTATGTGGGAGTCAACCTTTGGTGGAATAGACTCTCCCAGCCAGGACAAATCCAGACTTATAAAAAGAAATTATGTTCCCATGTTCAAATATAAGCTGCGTACTGTCCAGGACAGTAGAGTGAGGGAGGAATTGAACAGGGAAGGAGTGAAATTCATGCCATGGATAAAGATTCCCGCATCTTGGGTGAGTTTAAGAACCAGGTGATTATATGAACGGTAGAAGGATGGATACAGAGATAAATAAAGTTATTGACAACATAAAACAATTAGAAATGTTAAAAGACATGGAAACCAAGGCATTTGCCGATGAAGATGGATATGCTGACATAGTATCCCATAGGCTGGCCAAAGAAAGGTCAATCAGGCCGAAACTAAAAACCAGTCAGTTAAGAAAATTTTTCGGTGCTATCCGGGATATTGAAAGAGAAAATGACTGGGAAAAAATGGAAACACAGTTCTTCCTCTTAAAACCCAAACTGGCCAACTCTCGGGGTAGGGAACTCATACCCGAGGAATTTTACCAAGTCATGAAGATCTGCATGGGCAAAGTTGATAAGGGCTCAGACCAGGACAAGGTAGACAATTTCAACAGGATGGTTGAGTTTTTAGAGGCAATAGTAGCATACTACAAATATTACAATCCAAGATCATAAAGGGGGATTAATAAAATGCAGTTTAAAGAAAATTTAATAATAACCGGTAAAATAATCTGTGAAACAGGCCTCCATGTTGGTGGGGCCAACGAGTCTATAGAAATTGGTGGAATTGACAATATCATTATCAGAGATGCCAACTCTGACCTCCCATTCATACCAGGATCCTCGTTGAAAGGTAAAATGAGGAGCCTTTTGGAGTTAAATGATCAGCAGGCAACTAAGAACATTATAAATAATAGGGGAAAACCTTGCAAGTGTGGAGTCTGTCTTCCCTGTAAAATATTTGGAGTATCAGCAGATGATAGCAGGGCTGAAGGAAAACAAACTGGCCCCACTCGTCTCATAGTGCGTGACTCATTTCCCACACCAGAAACACTGGAAAAGTGGGATGAAAACCAAGAAGTGATCAGGGGTGCTGAAGTTAAATATGAAAACACCATCGACCGCATAACTTCTGCAGCCAACCCCCGACCAAGTGAAAGAGTACCCCGAGGTTCTGAATTTGGCTTAGAACTGGTATTTGGTGTCTACGAAGATGAAGACCAGGAAAACTTCCCAGGAGTCTTTGAAGCCCTTCGCTTGCTCGAGGATAACTACTTGGGAGGTAGTGGTACGCGTGGGTATGGTAAGATACAGTTCCAGGACATAAAAGTAACCCGCCGTGGGGCTGATTACTATCGTGAAGGTTCTGATGAGGTAATTGTTGCCGAGGGTGTCAGCCTGCAGGAAGCACAAACTTCAATGAAGTGAGCCGGATGATTATCTACTTAAAACCTCGCTCCCTGTTTCCCACTTTACACTCAGACACCATCTTCGGAGCTCTTATATCCACCATGGAATATATTTATCCTGAAATATTCCAGGACACCCTCCAGAGGTTTAAAATGGGTGACGCACCATTTTTGGTCTCATCTGCATTTCCTTTTCTGGATATAGATGGTGAGAAGATTAAATTCTTCCCTAAACCGTTAATGGAACCCGAAAGGCATGAGTTAGAAACAGCCAAAAAATTACGCAAGGTACGCTACGTAGAAGAAACCATATTTAAAAAGTGGGTTCAAAAGGGAGAAGGAGTTATAAGCACTAACATGAGCAAATACCAGTTAAATGACAGAATGTTATTTCTAAAGGACCATGATGTTGATTTTAAATTTGATGCTAGCACTGTTCCCCGCAACACCATTAACCGGGTTACCAATGCCTCTGAGAACATATTTTACTCATCTGGAGTAAGTATGAAAGGTTTAGGGTTGTTTTTCCTTGTTAGATTTATGGAAGACAACTACAAAGAGATCCTAGAAGGTTCTATGCGATATTTGGAAGACAGAGGATTTGGTGGGGACATCTCCATTGGAAAAGGGCAATTCACCCATGAAGTTAGTGATGAAGATATTACACTGGCGATGGGGAAAAATTTCGTAACTCTCTCTCGTTACATACCAACATCTGAAGAGATTCAAGCCATGGGTGATGAGATGTGGTATGAGTTAGGTTCCAAGAGAGGGAGAGGTTCGGACGGCATTTTGAGGAAGAAGGTGAAGTTCTTCCAGGAAGGATCAACATTCAGAACACTTGAACGTGAGATCTATGGACAGGTAGCCGAGTCAGCTGCTGAGGCTGTGGAGTATGGTCTGGCCTATCCTGTGGGATTTGATTAGGAGGAATGGGTTATGAAAATGAAAATTGAAACTATAACCCCGGTGCACATTGGTAGTGGTAGTGATTATGGATCACCCGAGTTTTACATGGCCAAGGCTGAAGATCGAAACGTTGTGGTGCGTGCCGATATTAACCATGTTTTTATGATGCTCCCTGATGAATGGAAAGACCAGTTCATCATTGAACTTGAAGACCCCAAGTTTAATCTACAGTCCTTCCTTGGTAGGGTGATGAAACAATTGCCCAAGGGCAGCCTTGGTAAAATTAGACTATATTACTCATATTTGAAGAGTCAGGTCCCTGAAAACATTGCAGAACATGTGAAAACATCACATCAAGCATACATACCAGGTTCTTCACTGAAGGGGTCAGTGAAATCCGCCCTACTCTATGACTTAGTAGATGATGATTCAATTAGCAGAGTGGAAAGTCTGATAAAAAGAGGTAGAAAAGGTAAACCAGAAATTAAATTATGGGATTCGCAGCGGTTTGTTGACAGTTTATTATCCTCAGACGCTCGAAAAGCACCTAACACCAGTATCATGCGTTTTTTACAGGTAACTGACACTTCACCTGTCAGGCGAATGAGCATACATTCTGTTAACTCGGTGAAGGTTCACAGTACGGGGTGGGGCTGGTACAAACACTCGGAAGATATTGGAACAACCTATATGGAAACCATAGATGTGGGGAATGAACTGGAATTTGATATGAACTTCAATCAAAAAGAAAGTGTGATAAAAAAATTAAACCTGGAATACAAACAAGAATACTTATCCCCTGAAAGTGTCTTAGACTGCATATATCGCTTCTCAGACGATCTCATAGAAAATGAGATAGAATTTGCCAAAAACTATCGTGTCAAATTTTTGGAAGACTTCTACGAAGACTTGTCAGAGATTAACACTCCCGAAGGTCCGGTTATAAATGTTGGTCAGGGCACCGGTTTTTTAGCAAAAACCATCGGCTTGAAAATCAGGAAATATGATAAAGAGAACTACACCCAGATTTATGATAAGGTCAGGGAATCCACCAGGGGCCGCAACTACCCCGAAGAGTTCCCAAAGACACGCAGAATAGTAATGGAAGATAAGGTCCCAATGGGATGGGTTAAGGTTGAGTTAAAATGAAAAGAGCACTCCTAATGACTGTGGGCACAGGTGTTGGTAGAAGTTCACAACAAGTGCAAAGTTTGGCCAACGGTTTAGTAAAGTCCATACTACACTATAAGGGTGATGTTAACATATTATTCGGATCAGAACTCAGTAAAAACACCGTAAAATACATGGAAGAAATTTACCAGAAAAGGGAGAACTCACCATTTAACTATGACTTTGTAACACTGCAGGATGTGGACCGTTTCGAGGAATGTTTTCAGAAGATCCGTCAAGTGATAAAAGAATATTCAGACTATGAAGTCATCATCGACTACACCTCAGGCACTAAAACTATGACCATGAGTGCGGCTATAGCCTCCGTACTTTACCATAAAGATTTAACCCTTGTTTCTGGGGAAAGGGGAGATAATGGTTTGGTTTCAATGCATACTGAGGAAATTAAGACGCAAAGCTTGTATTCAGCCTACGACGAAATTTTAATGGATAAGATGAAGGAAGCTTTTAACAATTACCGTTACGATTCAGCCTTGAGTTTCTTAGACGAAATGGTAAATGTGGATAAACGAGAATCTTACCAGAACCTTATTCAGGCATACAATTATTGGGATAAGTTCAACCACGAAGCAGCATTCGAATTAATTAAAAATATAGATATGCCAATTGACACGTCTAATAAGGAATTTATAGGTATGTTGATTAATTCCAGGGATTTTAAGGAATATTACCATTTGGCTGATTTGTTGAACAATTCCAAGCGAAGGTTTATGGAAGGTAAATATGATGATGCTTTAGCGCGGCTATACCGGGCTGTGGAGTTTATTTCCCAGACACGATTGAAGATGGAATATGGGATTGATACCTCCGATGTTGAATTAGAATTGGTGCCTGATTTTGCTCGTGAACAGTACTCTAGGAAGGAAAAAAGTGGTAAGATTACCATTGGACTGAGAGAAGGTTATAAACTTCTTCGACAGTTGGGTGATGATATTGGGAGTTCTTATTTTCAGGATAAAAGGTTCATTGACCTTTTAAATAAAAGAAACCGTTCCATCCTTGCACATGGATTTACACCGGTTACAGATGAGAATTTAGATGAGTTAGAGGAGTTGAGGGATAAAGTAATGTATTTTGCCTCCCTTCTTTACTCAGAAATCGATGATTTGATGAAAAAAGCAGAGTTCATGAAAATATGAAAATCAAAACCTCTTATTTAATCCTTGAAACTGACACTCCAATAACAGAGGGCGCTAGTAAACTCCGAGGATTTATTGGCAACAAATATCCGGATTTTTTAGCTCTTCACCATCACCTGGAGGGCACTCAGTATCTTTACACCTATCCTAAAGTACAATATATGGTTCTGGAAGGAACACCTTCCATTCTGGGTGTGGATGAAGGTGCAGATGTAGTCCTGGAGATATCTGACAGTTTAGATGACCTCATATTGGGTAGAAATAGTTATCATGTTGAGCAAAAAGTCATATATCAGCGTGAAGTTGATATAAAGCCAGATAGAATGACTCAGTACAAATTTATTTCTCCCTGGCTTGGTCTGAACTCTAAAAATTACCAACAGTACAATGAGCTGAGGGAATGGAAAGATAAGAAATTTTTTCTAAATAAAATACTTACAGGGAATATTCTATCAATGTGTAAAGGATTGGGGATTATTGTAAACCGTCCCTTGGATGTGCACACTCATCTCGATAAAGAATGGGTGAAGTTCAAGGGGATGGAAGTGTTGGGTTTCACAGGAGAGTTCCGGGTTAACTTCATGATACCTAATTTTTTTGGTCTTGGTAAGGGTGTGAGTCAGGGTTTCGGAACAGTTACAGAGGTTAAAGATGTTGACTCTGGTGATATATGACATTTCAGATAATAAGGATAGAAATAACCTTATTAAGAAATTACAACATTACGGACTGCACAGGATACAAAAATCTGCTTTTCTAGGTGATATTAACTGTAGTAAAAGGACCGAATTAGAGGGTAAAGTTGCAGAAGATCTCTCTGGTCCAAAGGATAGTATATATTTTGTTCCAATATGCGATAAATGCCGTGGCCTTACAAACATTTTTTCAGAAGATGATAGGATATTGGTAGATGAGAAAAATTATAAAATCATTTAGGGTGTACTTTTGAGGTTAGTTGTAGATGGTTACGGGAAGTTTGTTGGTAAAAGAGATAATCAGATTGTGGTTAAAGAAAAAGGTGAGGAATTAGACTTTTTTCTTGCTGAAGATTTATCCCAAGTTATAATCACTGGTAAAGGTTCAGTGGGTTTTGACGCTCTTAAACTTCTAGCACATCACAATGTTGATTTAGTGGTGTTAAACTGGACTGGAGATATAATCTACCGACTCTCACCACCAGAGTTGAAAAATGTTCAGGCACGGAGAGAACAGTTCAAATCTTATCATGATTATCGGAGTGGTTTTTTATGCAAACAGTTTATTGGTGCAAAGTTGGAGAACCAGAAGTCTGTTTTAGGTTCTCTGGCAAAAAGCCGGGGGAAAAATCATGATCTTTCAAGAGAGATTTTGGTTCATCGTGACCGGATATCTGTTTTTCTGGAAAAGCTTCGGAATCTAGAAGATGGTCCTATTGACAAGTTGCGGGGCAAGATATTTGGTCTGGAAGGTAAGGGGTCTTTAGATTACTGGAATGGTTTTTCTTTGGTTTTGGATCCTGAATTCGGCTTTGAAAATCGAAGTGGGCGTGGTGCTAATGATGGTGTTAATGCTATGCTCAACTATGGCTATGGGTTATTACGGGGTCAGATCTGGCGTTCTGTCCATCTTGCATCACTTGACCCTTACGCTGGTTATTTACATGCAGACCGTTGGGGTAGGGCCAGTTTGGTTTTCGATCTTATGGAAGAGTTCAGACAGCAAGTGGTGGATCGTCCTGTGCTTTCACTTGTAAACCGTGGCGAGGTTAAAATTTCAGATTTCGAAATTAAGGATGATTATTGTCTTATGTCTGATGAGCTGCGTAGGCTTCTCATTTCTAAAATACTAGATCGTTTGGATAGTAAGATAAAGGTGGATGGAAGACATGTTAGTTGGGATGGCTTGATAAATAACCAGACTTTACTTTTGGCTAAATATTTGACTGGCGAAGCTAAGTATGAAGGTTTTTACAGGAGATGGTAAATAATAGAGTTTAATTAATTCGAATTTTTTGGGGAAGTTTTAAGTGTTTTGACAGAGAAATAAGGGTTATGGTATGGTGTGCAGATCTATATAAAGGAAGGTGTGGAATTTAGATCTGCACAAAAGCATGTTGCAAAGGAGAATTTTGAAACAGTTAAACCAAAAATAAAGGAAATTTTGGGTGCTGTTGCAGAAGGATTTCCAATAAAACAAGGATTGAAACTGTTTTCCTACACCTTTAACCTCACCTTCTTCTATTGTTGCAGAAGGATTTCCAATAAAACAAGGATTGAAACCTTTAAAGGTCGGTTGCTATTATTTCGGTTATTTCGTTGCAGAAGGATTTCCAATAAAACAAGGATTGAAACTTCACCATTTCACATGCTATTTTTAGTTTTTCTTCCGTTGCAGAAGGATTTCCAATAAAACAAGGATTGAAACAGTCCTTGTAGGTGCTGTTTTACTGGCATCATAACCAGGTTGCAGAAGGATTTCCAATAAAACAAGGATTGAAACACGACATAATAAATAAGTATAATGGTGAGTGGATAGGTTGCAGAAGGATTTCCAATAAAACAAGGATTGAAACAGTTTAAGAGAGCTTTTATCCCAAACTTGTAGTACTGTTGCAGAAGGATTTCCAATAAAACAAGGATTGAAACCATCGTCAGTGTTCCATGATAGTGTGCTGTGTTCATGGTTGCAGAAGGATTTCCAATAAAACAAGGATTGAAACCATCGCCTGCTAATTCTTTGATGAGTTCTTCTTTCGTTGCAGAAGGATTTCCAATAAAACAAGGATTGAAACACCAACATATCTCTTTTTTCAATTTTTGTTTTGTTGTTGCAGAAGGATTTCCAATAAAACAAGGATTGAAACCACTTTCTGTTTTCCTAAATTCCACTTGAAAGTTGAGGTTGCAGAAGGATTTCCAATAAAACAAGGATTGAAACTTTTTTGGTTCGTGTGTTACTTGACTAACTTTTTGGTTGCAGAAGGATTTCCAATAAAACAAGGATTGAAACCCATGTTTTACACCTCTGCAATAACCTTTAAATCTGGTCGTTGCAGAAGGATTTCCAATAAAACAAGGATTGAAACCCCATAGTTGGAGTTACAATATCCTCATCCACTTCCGTTGCAGAAGGATTTCCAATAAAACAAGGATTGAAACCTCCTTCAAGAGTTAATCCTATTTGACAATTCCTAAGTTGCAGAAGGATTTCCAATAAAACAAGGATTGAAACCCTCCCGATCACATCTTCTTTTTTTGCTATTCCTTTGTTGCAGAAGGATTTCCAATAAAACAAGGATTGAAACCCAGACACGAGAAACTTATTCGTAGCATCTTTCTCGTTGCAGAAGGATTTCCAATAAAACAAGGATTGAAACGTGATCCTGAGGAGGAGGTTAAAAGCCCTATTTTATCGTTGCAGAAGGATTTCCAATAAAACAAGGATTGAAACAGGACTTTTTTATAAAATTTAATAAACTCTTTTTTAGTTGCAGAAGGATTTCCAATAAAACAAGGATTGAAACTTCTTTACCTGCAATGTATATTTGATATTCTTTTTGGTTGCAGAAGGATTTCCAATAAAACAAGGATTGAAACGCCTTTCACTTGCTGAACTTCTGGCCTTTGGAGTCTGTTGCAGAAGGATTTCCAATAAAACAAGGATTGAAACAAAGAGAGATTTATTCCCTTCATATTCGTATACATCCGTTGCAGAAGGATTTCCAATAAAACAAGGATTGAAACAGAATCAATAGAAGTCATTCCAAACAAGTGGCATGAGTTGCAGAAGGATTTCCAATAAAACAAGGATTGAAACCTTCATTGAATTTTAAATTTTTATTGAATTCGGCTTTGTTGCAGAAGGATTTCCAATAAAACAAGGATTGAAACTTATTTATCCCTCCGCTTATCTGCAAGAATTCTTAAGGTTGCAGAAGGATTTCCAATAAAACAAGGATTGAAACGTAGTTCACGGCCTTTATTAATAATGTCATCCATGGCACGTTGCAGAAGGATTTCCAATAAAACAAGGATTGAAACCTATTTTGATTGTTGTATGTATTGCCTGTATCTCTGTTGCAGAAGGATTTCCAATAAAACAAGGATTGAAACATCAAAAACAGGAACCAGATGAGGTTTTACGTACCATGTTGCAGAAGGATTTCCAATAAAACAAGGATTGAAACAGACTGCCATGAATGGTGTTGCACGCAAATATTTTATATAGTTGCAGAAGGATTTCCAATAAAACAAGGATTGAAACCTAGTGTGTACTCTATGAATTGCAGATCTTTATCACGTTGCAGAAGGATTTCCAATAAAACAAGGATTGAAACCATAAACATCATCATCATTTTTTATCATGATATCAGTTGCAGAAGGATTTCCAATAAAACAAGGATTGAAACGCACTACAACCAACCCAACAATTAACCGGAATATCAAGTTGCAGAAGGATTTCCAATAAAACAAGGATTGAAACACTTCAATGGTTGCTTTGCTTGAAACCCATTTACCGTTGTTGCAGAAGGATTTCCAATAAAACAAGGATTGAAACTTTTTCCTTTGATACTAAATGTTATTTTTCCTTGCATTTGTGTTGCAGAAGGATTTCCAATAAAACAAGGATTGAAACTCTAATTCAATGTCTCTTTCTCTGAAGAGCTGATTAATGTTGCAGAAGGATTTCCAATAAAACAAGGATTGAAACAGCCATGGGAGGCATCATGTATTAATGAAATCCGAGTTGCAGAAGGATTTCCAATAAAACAAGGATTGAAACCAATATTTGGATTTTTTATGTATATTAATCTGTAACGTTGCAGAAGGATTTCCAATAAAACAAGGATTGAAACAATTTCAGAAAGTGGGTTTCATTAAAGGAAGATTCGTTGCAGAAGGATTTCCAATAAAACAAGGATTGAAACCTTCTCAAAATCTGTTTCTTCAAGCACTTTTTCGAGTTGCAGAAGGATTTCCAATAAAACAAGGATTGAAACTATTTCAGTTGCCAATACCTCATAGTGTTTTTGTCGTTGCAGAAGGATTTCCAATAAAACAAGGATTGAAACTGTTTACAACTTGATAACATCGCCTTCCACTCCCTTTAGTTGCAGAAGGATTTCCAATAAAACAAGGATTGAAACCTTCTTTAATATCTCTAATTCCTGTCATCAAAAATCAGTTGCAGAAGGATTTCCAATAAAACAAGGATTGAAACATCCACAGAGATGGCCACGTGGCTCATCTACTTCCTGTTGCAGAAGGATTTCCAATAAAACAAGGATTGAAACTGGAACTCCCAGCCCCGAAACACAAGAATTACTAATGTTGCAGAAGGATTTCCAATAAAACAAGGATTGAAACCTCCACACATGATGATTCTTCACCAAACAAGTCCCGTTGCAGAAGGATTTCCAATAAAACAAGGATTGAAACAATATTCAGGTGCAAGGATTGAGGTATTCCTTTTGTTGCAGAAGGATTTCCAATAAAACAAGGATTGAAACTTACTTTCTAAATGTTCCTTCAACTCGGTTTTATCAATCCTGTTGCAGA
>Ga0334900_1000780_pt1 | contig 41751 bp, 32 predicted proteins | sample GraSluR3_MG_2_FD_207231 | JGI IMG/M metagenome (GOLD analysis project Ga0334900, IMG submission 207231) | Sludge microbial communities from methane-producing bioreactor in Wageningen University, Netherlands - Granular Sludge_31_08-R3 | ecosystem: Engineered > Bioreactor > Anaerobic >... | reverse complement strand
CATATATTTATAAAAATAGTATTGAAAATCAAATTGCTTAAGGAAATTTAAAGATATGAATAAACAAAAAAACTGTCAACCATATTTAGGACTTGACATAAATATCTTTAACATAGAAACAAGAGACCTCCAGGATGGTTTAAAGCATCTTGGAGGTCCCTTATAGTTTTGTTGAAGTTATCTATAAAAAAAAATAAATTTGCTTTTTTAAAATTTTATCTTATCATATTAGAAGGTTAGTTTAGTGAAAAGCATAGCACCTGTTATGTCAGATTAGGAATTGCCAGATATATCCAAAGGAGGGTATTTTGGCTATTGTCATAGCAGGAAATAATTTAGCATCGTATGTAAATCTTCAACACAATAAGATTTACAGTGAAATGAGTAATTCTATCCGTAAATTATCAACAGGATTAAGAATTACTTCTGCATCAGATGATCCGGCAGGATTAGCTGTAAGTGAATTTATGCGTTCAGATATTACTACACTTAATCAAGGCGAAAGAAACTTAAATGACGCTATTAGTTTAACACAAACAGCATCCGGTGCTTTAGATAACATTAATTCTCAATTAGTTAAAATGAAAACTTTAGCTGAACAGGCTGCAACTGCGACATATACAGATGAACAAAGAATTATACTACAAAGTGAATTTACTACGCTTGGTGCAGAAATAGATAGAATTTCTAATGAAACAACTTATAACGATATAAATTTATTGGATGGTTCTTTAAAATCCACTTCTACATACTTAACTGAAAGTGGATGGTCAGAACCAAATAGTGGATTACTAATTCATTTTGGAACTAATGCAAATAGAAATTCCGATTACTATTATATATCTATTCCAAAAATTGATACTAATGCAGTTTTTGAAAATACTATACCCACTATTGAGAGCCAAGCATCTGCACAAAGTGCATTATCAAGTATTGATTCTGCAATAGCAAAAAATTCTAATTATCAAGCATATTTGGGTGGTATTCAAAACCGACTTGAATCATCTTTAGATTCAATATCACAAAAAAAGGCAAATCTTGATAACGCCTATGACAAATTAACTAACATTGACGTTGCTCAAGAAATGACTAAATATGTGACTTTATCTGTTTTAAATCAAATGAATTTATTTATGATGTCACAAGCAAATTTATTACCTCAAATAGCATTAAAGCTTTTGAGTTTTGAATAAAAATCAAATAATTTATTCAATAATATTTGTATATAACTTTTTCCTGCTTGCAGATCCAAAATAACCTATTCCATTGTTTACTCCTCCCTGAAAATATCCTTGAGTTTTATATAAATAATAAAAATAATTATTATCTATTAAAGAAAGAGTTACTTGATGTTTTCCATAAAAAGTAAAGCCGGATTTAACAAAAGGTATTTTTATCAAAAACTCATTATCAACAATTTTAGGTAAATATCTTCCATAACTAATTGCTTTTCTTGGATAACCGGTCATACTATCTTCATAATCAGATTCTGTTTCGGGTTTTTCTTCAAACATATCTTGAATGTAATATGCGTTATACCATGATTCAAGACAATAATATTCTTCATATAAAACCGTTTCAATACCTTCTTTGACGCTAATTTGTACAGGGTATTGATTATCAATATCATCATATATCATTTGAGGAAAATATGCTTCAGGATTATATGTAAATCCTTCATTAGGTAGTATAGAAAAATCATCCGGTATTTTTGTTGATGCCCATACACTATCATCATTAACATAAGCAATTAAATTATATGTTTTACCAAAATCAATTAAAAAGCTTTCTGTTGGATCATAATAACCAATTAAAACTTTACTACCTTGATTTTGTATAAAAAATTCTAAATTAATACTTTTTCCTGTGCTATCTTCGATAATTTTAACTTCAGCATCAGAATAATAAAAATCTAATAAATTTCCATTTGATATATCAATCGTCTTACCAATAAAAATAGGATTTTCTTGAGTGATGTATTCTCCACCATACAACATTCCTGAAACAACGATATAATCATTTTCAAATCTTATACCGGACGTATTTTGATTACATGAAATTAATATCATTAAACAGAAAATCAACACTAAATATTTATACATAATTTACTCCTTACCAGTTTACGTTCACACCAATAAAAGGTATTAATGGAAATTGATTTGTATCTTCATATTTTAAAACCATATTACCCTCAACAAATTCGATATAATAACTACGATCAAATACATTTGTATTATTAGTAAAATTTATAATTTGTAAATACGGTTCTATGGTATATTTTTCTTTATGCCACTGCATCTTATAACTTAAATCCAAACGAGAATAATTAGGTAAACGACGACTATCAGAATAACTATACATAAAATCAACTTGCTCATTTGAATAATATATTTTTTCCGGTATTTGCGTAGGTTGCCCGGTTGCGAAGGCGTAAGTAATTCCAAATAAAATATCTGCACCCCACAATTGTTTACCGGTTTGTTCAGTTAAATTATATGTCTGAACAATATTAACTTGATGATTTCTATCATATTTCGGATAAAAATATTCAGGTGAATGAGTTTGAGGATTTAAATTATAATCAGCAAGTTTCTTTCTTGTGACTGAATATGAATATCCAATAAATCCACTCCATCCCCATTTATCTGTTTTAAGTAATACCTCAATCCCCTTAGCATCACCTTTTCCAATATGAAATACATCCTTGAGTGTCATTGTATCATTATTCCATTCTTCTTCTGTTTCCCAACGATACTCAACTAAATTATCCATATCTTTATAAAAAAGTTCAATATCTAAACCTAAACCTTCATTGAATTGATTTTTGTATCCAAATATATAATGATCAGATATACCCGGTTTTACAGTTTTATCTATTGGAAACCAAATATCTAAAGGAGTACTCATTCCCGGACTTATAAGTGTTAAAAATTGATAATACCTACCATAACTAACAAAAACATTAGATGAAATTGATAATTCTTTTCTCAACGAAACTCTCGGTGAAAAATTCCAATAAGTAGCAGGCGGAGAGCTTTGTAGGTTAACATCTAAGGTTTTATAATTGCTTACTCTAATCCCTGATTGTAAAGTCCAAAATGGGTTAATTGACCACGTATCTTGTAAATATAAATCACTTGTTATTGAATTGGCTAATATATTAGGCATTCTTTCTTCAGCTATATCCATATTTGTCTCATTTTTAAATTCTATAGTATTATATTTTGTTTCAATACCATATTCTATCATATGATAATTGTTTGGTTTATAACTCATCATAGCCTTAATCGATAAGTCATCAATATTATTAATTCTTTTAAAATTATTATCACTATCAGACATTTCCATTAAAGATTCAAAATGACTGCCTGCAATAACAAAATGAGAAAATAATTGCGGATTAAATATATGAACCCATTGACTTGTTACAGTATTATTACCCCACCCAATCATAAAATCAGATCCCATATCCATATCTAATTTATCATATCCAAAATATGTACTAACCATTAACTTATTTTTTCTATCAATATCCCAATTCAGCTTTAAATGACCATCATAAAAATAATAATTTGGTATTTCTGATATTGCTTTTCTCATCAAATCTAAATAGCTTCTCCTAAATGAACACATATAGGCTCCATTTTCTTTACCTAATGTCCAAGGTCCTTCCATCGTTGCCGAAAGACTAATCAAACTTAATCTGGCTATACCTTGATGATGCTTTCTATTCCCATCTCTATTCCTTACATCTAAAACTGAGGATAATCGTCCACCATATTTAGCAGGAAAACCACCCTTTAATAACTCTACACTTTCGATAGCATCTGTATTAAATGTACTGAATAATCCACCAAAATGGCTAGGATTATAAACATCAATATCATCAAGCAATATTTGATTTTGATCAGGACTTCCCCCTCTAATGTACATACCTGATGAAAAATCGGCAATTGGTGTTACTCCGGGTAAGGTTAACATAGAACGGAAAACATCCGGTTCTGCTACCTGTACAACATCAAGCAGCTGTTTTGTATTCCTAATAACTTTACTTACAACAATCTCTCTTGAGTTAATATCATTATCAATACTGGAGGCAGAAACTGTAACATCCTCCATTGCAATTGTTTTTTGACTTAATTCAATTTTTAAGTATATATCTTCTTTAATATTTTTAACTACTACATTGGATTCTGAAACTGCATATGATGTTTGAGATGCAAATATTATATATTTTCCGGGTATGATATCTGTTATAACAAAATATCCTTTATTATTTGTATATGCCCCTTGAGATTTTCCTTTTATTATAACACTTGCATATTCTATCGGCTGACCGTTATTTTTATTTGTAACTATACCGCTTATAGTTGCCGATGAAAGTGAAACAGAATAAAATATTAAAATAAATAACAAAAAAAATAACATTTTTTGCGTTGATAAAAATAACCCAATACTCATATAACCTCCTAAATATTATTTTATATGAAGTCGATTATTTATTTTATTAGTAGCTTGTCAATACTATTAGTATTATCAGTTTTACAATAATATTATATCTTTCTATTAATTAAGGAGTTATACTAAATATTTGAGAAATAATATAGTTTTCAAAAATCTATGTTTTATCCTCTAAAATCTCATTTTTTATTAAATTTCTTATATAATCCTAAAAATTAATCATAAATTTATAAATTATTTATTGTATGTTTATTTAGTGCTGATATAATTAAAAAAAATATGGAGGAAATAATGAAAAAATTTATTTTACTTTTGCTGCTTAGTGTCTCAATGGTCTTGTGTTACGCTGAGATTACACCTTATGGTAGTGCACGAATAAGTTTTATGTATGAAAATGAAAACGATGATTATTCAAAAACCGGAGAATCAAGATTAAAACTTAATTACAATCTACAAAGCAATAGCCGTTTTGGAGTAAATTTTACACAAGAAAAACTTTCTGCAAAAATCGAATATGGTGCTAGTTCAAATATTAACTTAAGACTATTATATGCTAAGTATAATTTTGATAATTGGAGTATATTAATTGGTCAAGCAAATGACGGCACAAACCAATATGCAGCTCAAGTATGGGGCAATGATACCGGCTTGATAGGATATGGTGCTGTTGACGGGTCAAGAAATCCTCAAGTAAAACTTGAATTTAATAATGGATTTTATTTATCTTTAATCAAGCCAAAATTCGTTGATCATAGAAAATTAGATAATCTTCAGATTGATGAGTTACTACCAAGAATTAATGTTGGGTATAACTTAAAAATTGATAATCTAAAAATTTTACCTACTTTCGTTTTTCAGCAAGTTAACTATAATGAAGACTATCATAAATTTGATTACGCAACTCGTTCATTATTATTATCAAACACTATTGAATATAAAGTCAATCCATTATTATTAAGAGGTCAACTTAACTATGGCATAAATACCGGTAATATGGGTTATAAAGGCCCCGCAAACCTTGCTGCTGCTGAACAAGATAAGACAGAAGATACATCTACTTTAAGCGGTTTTTTGCAATTTGCTTATAAATTGCATCCCGGTATAACAATTGATACCGGTATTGGTTATGCAACCTCATCAAACGAATATTATCAAAAAGATGATGCTCAAATGGCATTTTATATACAAACAAATATAAAAATTGATAAGTTAAAATTAATACCGGAAATTGGTTTAATTGATAAAATGAAAGATAAAAATGGCAATAAAGAAGGTTCAATGCTATACGCAGGAACACAATTAAGACTTGATTTCTAACCTTTAACTATTATTATAAGTACAGTCAATTGACTGTACTTTATTGTTTTAACGTTTATTTATTTCTTAGATAACTCAGGATAATAATTTTTTAAGCATTCATCACATATTGAATGAGTAAAATTAATATTAGAAACCTTTGCAATATATTCTTCAAGCTGATACCAGTTACCTTGATTATCTCTAATTTTCTTACAACAAGCACAAATAGGCAGTATTTTTTTTAAATTTGAATTTTCTTCAAGTGCTTTTTTCAAATTCATAATCAAGAGATTTCTTTCATTATCAATTATAGCTTTATATAAAGCTATTTCAATAGAATTAACTAATACATTGTCATCAATAGGTTTTGTTATATAAGCAAATGGCTCAGTGATAACAGCTTTTTCAAATGTTGCATTATCGTTATTTGCAGTAATGAAAATTACGGGTATATTATGATTATTTTTTATTAATGCTGAAAGCTCTATCCCATCCATTTTCCCTCGTAAAGTAATATCTAATAAAACTAAATCCGGTATCTTTTTCTTTATTATTTCAATAGCAAGTTCTGCATTATCGCAAATACCTACCACAGAATAACCTTTTCTCTTTAATCTAATTGCAATCTCTTCAGCGATGATTAATTCATCTTCTATTATTAAGATTCGTTTCTTTTTCAAGATTTCCCCCCTTTAAGCTTGGTTCTAATGGAAAACATATTTTAAATACTAAACCATGATTATGTACCCATTTAAGTTTTCCGTGTAATTGCTGTGTTAAAGTTTTTACTAAATGTAATCCTAATGTTTTTTTATTAAACGGATTAAAATTTGAAGATTTCTTTTTTCCGTTATCTTGAACTGTTAATACAACATTTTCACCAGTTTGTTCTAATGATATAGTAATTCTAGGATTTACTTGATTTTGCTTATTTTGGTTAAAACTACCAATGTCATTAAAAGCATATTTTATAGAATTTGAAAGTAACTCATTAATGATTAATCCACAAGAGATTGCTTGACTAATTGAAAGACTTATATCTTCAATAAAATAATATATTTCAAGTTTTAAAGTATCTCGAGCTAATGATTTAATTAAATAATTACTAAGATCTGTTATATATCTTTTGATATTTATATAATCAAAAGACTTTTCACTATATAATTTTTCGTGAATCATAGCCATAGATCTTATTCGATTATATGATTCTTCTAAAGTTTTAATCACTTTTTTATTTTTAGATTTATTTGCTTCTAAAAAAAGCATACTACATACTATTTGTAAATTATTTTTTACTCTATGATGAATCTCTTGCAATAATAATTCTTTTTCTTTTAAATTATTTTCAATGTTTTTCCTATAATAAGTTTCTTTAGAAATGTCTTCTGCTAAGATAAAATAAAGTATTTCATTATTATTGGATATAGTTTCATTAAATGCTCCACAATTTAATCTTAGATATATAACCTTATCCATTTTTTTACTATTATAATTAATCAATTCATATTCAATCTCATAATTTACTAATCGTTTATATTTCAATAAGCTACCAACAATAAATGATGTTTGTCTTTTTGATATGTTTAAAGTAGATATATGTTTGTTTTCTAATGAATCTGTCTTGAGAAGTCGTAAAATTGCAGAATTATGATCAATAATAATACCTTTAGAATTAATAATTATTATACCAACAGGAGAATGATCAAAAACATTATGATATTTATCTTCAAATTTTGATAATTTGTCTTTCATTAAGACTTTGTCATTGATATCTTTAATTACCAATAGATACCCAATGCCAATATTATTTTCGGTTAAAAGCTTAGATATAGTAACTTCCGTCCATATTTTTTGATAACTTTTACTTAATAGACATAACTCAAATGTATGATGTGGAATTATATCAAAAAGCATACTAAGTTTATCAGCAAAATCTCCATTGGCTTGATTATCATTCGGTAAATGATTTACAAACAAATCATTAAACATAAGTTGTAACTGCTCAATACAATCAATATCTATCAAGTCAAACAACTCTACATTTAATATTTCCTCAGTACTAATATTTAAAATCTTCTCAATTGCCGGACTACAATATGTTAGATTAAAATCTTTATCAACAGTTAAAATTATATCATTTTGATTATCAGCAAGTAACTTATATTTAAGTTCATTTTCTTTAGATAAATTTTTAGCATTGATAATTTCAGTCATATTAATAACTGTACCTTCATAATATTCAATCTGTTTTGCTTCTGCATAAACAGGTCTTAAATTTTCTATAACGTAAATAACTTGTTTATCATTTCGCAAATATAAACGATTAAAATCAATCGAATGCATTGGATTTTCTATATTTTTGTTTGACAAAATATTATCTACAGCGCTTAAATCTTTTTCAAGTAAAAATGAATTTGATAAATGAACATCTTTGAAAAGATTAAGTCTTGTCAAATTATAATCATAAGGTAATTTTAACATTAAACAGAATGCGGGATTACATTTAATTATATTACCTTCCGGTGAAACCTTAAACATTCCAACTGCAGAATTTTGATAAAATGCATTTAATTTTTTTTCTGAATCTGTGATTTTATCCAATAATATTTTTTTTTCTGTAATGTTATGAAAAACAATAATATAAACAGAACTTGATTCATTATTATCGTAAAAATAATTACTGACTTTTCTTGTATTGATTGAGTAATAATTATTGCTTATAAAATGTTCTTGATTACAAAATCCCTCCTTGAATGTTTTGGTTAAATGTTCTCTTAAAAAGCAGCGACTTGCATCATCAAAATAATTATATATATTTTTATTTATCAGATATTCAGGTAAGATATTGATTGAGGAATTGCTATTTAAAAAAATATTGGGAAGTTCACTCCCAAGTGCAATTTTTATTTTATAATCATTATCAACTATTAATACACAACTCATTGGTAATAAACCAATTAATTCTGAGTATTGTTTTTCAATAAGTTTCATTCTATTAGAAAGTTTAACGAAGTCTGATAAATCTGACATTGAGATTATTACTTTGTTAGTATCAGATTTAATAAGATTAAATTTTGTGAAGAAGCAATAATCTTCATTATCTGCTTTAAATAAATCCAAAGACTCGGAATATTCATCAGAAAAGCACTCTAATATTCTTGTTTTCCAGTTAGAAAGATATATCTTAATCTGATTCTTCATTATAATAAACCGATTAAATTTGCTAAATATCTTAATAAAAAGTTCTTCAAAAAACTTATTATATTGAATAATCTCATAAGCTTCATCAATAATACAAATAGGAATTGGCAAAATTTCAAATATATTATCAAATTCTTGAATATCATTATCCCATTGTTTTTCAAGCTTAGATTGTTCAAAATTATCAGTGAAAACTTTTATTTTATAATTTTGATTATTATCAAGTTTTAAATTATACTCATTACCTTTAAAGCTCTGAAAAAGATTACTTAACTGATTATCTCTAAATGTCTTATTACAATAATGAGTTAATTGTTTGTTCTCTTCTTCAATGGATATACCCAGAGGAAAATCTTCAATAATCTTAAAAATCCTGTCTTTTAACGCAGATTTGTGTGATTTTTCTTCAATTCGTTTGAATTTTTCATACAATAGAAACAAAATCAATTTAATAGTATTTAAATTTTTCTCCCTTGAAAAATCTATTAATGAATTTATAATCAATACACATTCATTATCGGTAAATTCAACAAATAGAACATTAAAAATTTTACTTTTGATTTCTTTACTTCCTTGTAATTGTAGGATGTTTGTCAAAGTGATATATTCTTTATCTATATGATAATGGAACAATTGCTCAATATCATTTTGAAAATTCTTATCTGTTATATATTCAAAAGTGAGCAAGGTTTTATTAATAACAGCAAAAGTATTTGTTCTTAAGTATTTTAATGTTAATTTTAGCAAATAATCAAAATCTAAATTTGGCTTAAGAATATCATTTTGTAAATTTATTAAATCAAATTTGTTTATTTTTTTTCTCTCTTTATTATCATTATAAATGATATAATAAAAAAGTGCTTCAACACCGTCATCAGTCAAATTAAACCGATGTGAATCTCCTATTTGTAATTCTAAACAATAACAATGAATATTGATATCATAAATTATTCTGATTATATATTTAAATAAATGACTGTTATAATTACCGGAAAAACAAAAATAAATCTCCGGCAGTGATTTATTCAAATCACTATTTTTAGCTAAAATTTGTTTTACAAAAGTTTCAACTAAACTTTTTGTCTTATCATCTTCGTAAAAAACATTATTGTAACTCATAAATATTCCTTATTGCAAATTTAGCAACGAGGAATTATTTTTGTAAAGCTTTTTTTTTAAATATTTTTTAAAATCTTACTTTCCCTTTTAATTTCAATAAGTTATGATTATAAATTTCACAAAACTCATTTAAGTTATTAATAATTTCATACGGTAAATCTGGTTCAGGAAATTGAGCAGTTCCAATTGCGACAGCACTAGCACCTGCATAAATAAATTCAATTACGTCTTTATATGTTGATACACCACCCATTGCTAATAGAGGTATTTTTACTTTATTAGCAACTCTATAAACACATCCTAAGGCAACAGGTTTAATTGCCGGACCACTATATCCGGCTATCCCTTTCTTTATATGAGAAACTCCTGTTTGCCAGTCAATAGACATACCTAATAATGTATTAATTAAAGATAAAGAAGTTGCTCCTCCATCTTCAGCAGCTTTTGCAATTTGAGTAATATCTGTTACATTAGGGCTTAATTTTATTATTAACTCTTTTTGAGTAAGCTGAGAAAGTTTATTAGTCAAGTTAAATACTGTTTTTGCATCTACACCAAAAGCTAAGCCTTCATTTTCAACATTAGGACAAGAAACATTAACCTCATAACCACTGATTTTTACGCTATTATCCAATAGCGAATAATTTTCTAATGTTTTTAACATTTGAATAAATTCATCTATGGTTGAAGCGGAAAAACTTATTATCAAGGGACACTTAATATGTTCATACTTTATTATTTCAGATTTTAAAAAATCATTTATACCGGGATTTTGTAGACCTATTGAATTCAATAAACCGGCTTGTGTTTCAACAAGACGAGGTGTTGGATTTCCTATTTTTCTTTGAGGAGTAATAGTTTTTGTTATTATAGCACCTAACAGACTAATATCATAAATTTCATTATATTCATAAGAAAAAGTACCTGATGCCACAGTTACCGGATTATTTAGTTCTAATTTGCCTAATTTTGTTTTTAAATAGTTATTCATAAAATCTCTTAATCCTCATCATCCCAAATAATCCTATATCCGTCAAATACCGGACCGTCTTTGCAAACTCTTTGATATGATATATGTTGAACATTATTAATCATTTGTTTAGTTTTTACTGTACATCCATAGCAAACTCCTACTCCGCAAGCCATATATTCTTCAAGAGAAACATCAATTTTTATGTTTTTTTGTATACAAAATTGGGTGACAGCTTTTAACATAGGTTTAGGTCCGCAAGATATAATCTTTAAATCTTTTAAATCAAATTTTGATTCATAATTTTGAATAAAATCTATAAGTTGTGGGATTACATTGCCTTTATATCCAATAGAACCATCATCTGTACATATTACATCACTATTAAAAATTTCATTTTTATCTCGTCCCCCGTGTATCCATTTTATCTCAGGTTGTTGAAATATAGTTTGTTTTAATAATGATTTTTTAAAATAAAATAGAGGTGCATAACCACACCCACCTGTTATAAAAAGATATTTTTTATAATTTTCAATTGCAAAGCTATTCCCTAAAGGTCCTAAAAGATTAAGCATATCTCCTTGATTTAAGCTTGATAATGATTCAGTACCGTCACCTACAATCTTGATTAAAAATACTATTTGGGTTCTTTCAGGTTCTATTTCTACTATATCATAAATACTTATGGGTTTTCTTAAAGCAAAATTTTTTCCATTATCTAATTTAATTTCATAAAATTGTCCGGGTAAACCATACTTATTCTCAAAGTTATTATCATTTATTTCTACTTTTAAAAAGAAAAATTTATCCGATTCAAAACCGTTGTAAATAGCCTTTAAATTAGAAACCACAACAGTATCAAATGTTTTCATTATACATCCTTAAATTTAGTTATTTTTTTTGCATTGTAAGTATCTACTCACAAATAAATGCTGGCAGTTGACTTAATAATCAATCAACTGCCAGCTTATCATAATTCAAAAGTTATTTTTCCGTCACAAATAGTGGTAGATACTTTAGCTTTTAGAGATTTATTAAGATAAGGTGTATTTTTAGATTTAGATAACATATTATCATAAGTAAAGTTAATGTCAGCATTTAAATCTACAATCACTAAATCTGCAGGTTTATCAATATCAACGATCCCTGATTTTAATCTGAGCCATTGAGAAGGAGCAACAGCCATTTTTTCAATTAACATTTCTAAACTCAAGCTTCCATTTAAAACAAGTTCTGTATATAATGAAGCAAAGGCAGTTTCAAATCCATTAATGCCAAAGGGAGCAAAATCAAATTCTTTTTCTTTTTCATAGTCAGAATGAGGTGCATGATCAGTTGCAATCAAATCAATAGTACCGTCAATAAGACCATCTAATAAAGCTTGCCTATCTTTTTCTGAACGAATAGGTGGTTTACATTTATAATTTGTATCAAATGTTACTAAGCAATCCTCGTTAAAGATTAAATGATGAGGAGTGACTTCAGAAGTAACTTGAATACCATTTGCTTTAGCTTCTCTTACAAGTTGTACTGACTTAGCAGTAGAAAGATGAGCTATATGTATTTGGCATTTAGTCAATTCTGCAAGCATCAAATCCCTTGCAATTATTAATTCTTCAGCAACCCCGGGAATACCGGATAAACCTAATCTTGTAGCTATTTTACCACCATGTACTTGACCTTTACCGGCTAAATTATAATCTTCAGCGTGGATTATTACAGGTAAATCAAAATTACGAGCATACTTCATAATATTTTGTTGAAGTTTAGCATTCTGAACACAAGCTCCATCGTCAGAAACAGCTATAATTCCGCCTTCTTTCATTGTAGCAATTTCTGAAATCTCTTTTCCTTCAATTTTTTTAGATGAAGCACCTATCACTTTAACTTTGCAAAGACCAATATCTTTTGCTTTACGTTGAACAAATTCTACAGAGGCAATATTATCTATAACCGGATAAGTATTTGGCATCGCACAAATCGTTGTAAAACCACCTTTAGCGGCAGCTCTGGTACCTGTGTAAATATCTTCCTTATGTGTTTGTCCCGGTTCTCGCAAATGACAATGTAAATCAACAAATCCCGGGAAAATATGCTTATCTTGAGCATCTATTATTTTATCTGGATAAACATCATTTTCTATGATATTATCTTTTATCTCTGATATTTTTTCGTTATCAATAAGTATATCTTTTTTTATGAAGCTTTTGTTATGATAAATCATTCCATTTTTTATTAATATTTTCATCTTTACCTCTACATCTTTCCACCGAGAATTAAAAACAATAAAGCCATTCTCACAGCAACTCCATTAGCAACTTGTTCAATAATGACACTTTGAGGACTTTCAGCAATCTCAGGTAATATTTCAATTCCTCTATTCATAGGTCCGGGATGCATTACAAGAGCATCTTTTTTAGCCCATTTCATTGTTTCACGACATATATTATAATGTTTTGAATATTCTTCTAAACTTGGAAATAAACCTTCTGTTTGGCGTTCAAGTTGCATCCTTAAACCCATTACTACATCAGCATCTTTTAAGGCAGTTTTTAGATCATATTCTACCTTACATCCATAGATTTCATCCATATATCCCGGAACTAATGTTCTTGGACCGCAAATTGTTACTTCAGCACCTAATTTCTTCATCCCAATAAGATTAGAACGTACAACTCTACTATTTGTAATATCACCAACAATCACTACTTTAAGCCCATTTAGAGTTCCTAGCTTTTCTTTAATAGAATACATATCAAGTAATGCTTGAGTAGGATGAGCATGACGACCATCTCCCCCATTTACTACCGGTTTATTGCTATATTTATGAACAAGGTGTGGACTACCCGGCGAACTATGCCTGATAATATATAAATCGACACCCATAGCATTGAGTGTTTCAACAGTATCTTGTAAGCTTTCGCCTTTTTGTAAAGAAGAAGTTGATGCTTGAAAACTAATCAAATCAGCAGATAATCTACTTGCTGCAAGCTCAAATGAAATCTTAGTCCTAGTACTGTTTTCAATAAATAAAGTACATACAGTTTTACCTTTAAGAGTAGGTAATTTCTTATAATCACGTTGATTAATTTCTTTCATAACTACTGTTGCATCAAGAATTGCGTTTAATTCTTCTGCTGTATAATCATCAAGGTCATACATATTACGACCTAATAAATTAAAACTTTCTATCATTTATCCTCCAATAATTTTTATTTTATTCAAACTATTTAGAGGAACCTTAAGAAGTATTATACTTCATAATATCCATCCTTTCTACCTCACCGGGTACGATTAAAGGCACACTATAATTTTTAATATAAAAAAATCATTTGCTTGATTTAGTCAAGCTTTTTTTCATTTTTTTATAAAAAATCTCTTTTCCCCTTTAAAAATCTGTTAAATAGTAATAAAGTACGATATCCTGCTTGCAACCAAAACTTCTTTAATTACAAAAACATCAATCAATAAACTTCCCATAAACCGGAATCTTTTAAAACGATGTTTGATATTATTAATAGCCTATTTTATTGGATTTAACAATCATATTTTACTCTTACATATTAGCTTAATGACCATATAATGATTAAATATGAATCTATTCTAATATTCATATTAAAATAGAGTTAATCTACAGATTTATAATAAAATATGTAAAGATTTAAGTATTTTAAAAAAACTGATTTTAATATTTTTGTTGACACTAATTATTAAAGTGTAAACTTTGTCTTGCCTGTTATAATAACAGAGTAAATTAAAGTGAGTATATTATGAAAAAATTTTTATTATTAATTATCTTGACCGCATCATTATTATTCCTAACAGCACAAGAAGCAATTCAGCCTTTAGGTGAAGGAACTGAAGAAAACCCATATCAAATCTCATCTTGGGAAAATCTTTATTGGATTTCTGTAAGAGATACATCTTATGACACAAAAATGGAATGTTTCTATGTACAAACAACAGATATTTCTTTCCCGTCTGAAATTAATACATGGGATGAAAATCAAGGTTGGAGCTCTATTGGTTGGGGTTCATTAAGCGAAAGTCATTCATTTACCGGAAGTTATGATGGACAAAATCATATCATAAGTAATCTATTTATTAATCGTCCATTAGAAGATATGATTGGTTTTTTTGGTTGTACAAACGGAGCCCAAATATCAAATCTTGGACTTGATAATGTTGAAGTTACTGCTTCTTATGGACCTTCAGGATTAGTAGGAGAAATGGATGAATCAACAATTGTTACAAATTGTTTTGTAAAGGGTAATATCACCGGAGAAGCATTTGTAGGAGGCATAACCGGTTATAATTTTGCTTCAACAATTTCAAATTCTTATTTCATTGGAAATATAACAGGGATTGAAGCCTTAGGTGGCATTACCGGTTATAATGATGCCGGAGATATTTCTAATTGCTATGCAACGGCTATTGTTAGCGAAGGTGATCTTGCAGGTGTATTAGTTGGTTGCAACGATGCAGGAACTATTAATAATTCCTTCTGGGATAGTGAAATCTGCACCCTTGACGGTATTGGCGATAACTCAGACGGAACAATTAACGATACTTTTGGTAAAACTACACAAGAAATGAAAACTCAGACTACATATACAGAAGCAGGTTGGGATTTTATTACTACTTGGCAAATCAATACTGAAATAAATAATTCATATCCTTCTTTTATATGGGAAAGCACATCTACTACCATCAATGATTCTACTATTTCAATGCCTACCTCTGCTAAATTAAATAATATTTACCCAAATCCCTTTAACCCATCTACAACAATTTCATTTGAACTAAAAAACGATGAATTTGTTAATCTTTCTATATATAATGTCAAGGGACAAATAGTAAAAACTTTAAATAATTCTCGTTTAAATTCAGGAAATCATAGTGTTACTTGGAATGGAACTAATGAGAATAATAACAAATCAGCAAGCGGTATATATTTTATTAAGCTTCAAACGACTAATTCAATTCAAATCAAAAAAGCTGTATTAGTAAAATAATTAAATTAAAACTTTTTTGATAGCCGGTTTATGACCGGCTTTTTTTTATTTTTCTCTCTAATTTTTTCACTTATTTCCCTCTGACCTACAGGAGACCTACAGGATGCTTTTTTTTCATCCTGTAGGTCTCCTGTAGGTCATAAGAAATTTCGAGCTTAATTTCTGTTCATATACAGAATAAATTATAATTATTTACTAACACAATAAATGCAAATTTAGCTTGTTATTCTAGCATCTCTCAGTTTATGAGATATAAATTGAGAGACATACACAACAAAAAAGCTGAACTTGTCTTGCAACGAATGCAGTGAGTGGGGATTATAAATAGTGAAACCCTGTCAAAAATTATAAAACTTATCAGTATATCATAATTTCATATTTTAAAAAAAAATACACTTGCCTATAAGTCTCTTTTTGCTTTTAATTATATACTTCATCCAATATAGATAAAGCTATTTTATAATAATTTTAAATAGCTAATGTTAATATATTCAAAAAAATCTTCTTGACAAGGTTTAAATATTTTTTATGTTTAGCATAAGGAGTAAATTATGTCAAAAGAAAAAATTAAATTACAAAATCATAATTCTGAATCTATTAAAAAACTTTTAAATTCAGTAAAAACTGAAGATAGTCAACCAAACTTAGATAGTATTTTAGACGAAATACATAATATTGAGACCTCAGATAAAGATAAAGATAAAAACAAAAAAAAGAAGGAGGATTAATCCTCCCTCTTACAAAGAAATATCTATAATTTCTTGTGACATAGCCACCAGTCAACACACTCAAATTCGCCTTTTTTAGCTCTTTCAAAACGTTCTTTTGCATCCTTAACATTTGTTGCAGGAGATACAATTACGTGATCATCAAAAAGTTCTCCTTCAGGCCATTGAGCAGGCATAGCAACGCCATCTTTATCAGATACTTGCATAGCGTGCACAGCTCTAAGAATTTCATCCATATTTCGACCTAATTCTTGAGGATAGTAGAAAATTATTCTTATTTTACCTTTATTATCAACAACAAAAACTGCACGAACTGTATTAGTGCCTTTTCCTGGATGAATAAGACCTAATTTTTCAGCTACTGCTCCTGTGTCAGCGATAATAGGGAATTGAATCTCAACTTTAAGGTTTTCTTTAATCCATTCTTCCCATTTAATATGAGAAAAAACTTGATCAACACTCATCCCAATCAGTTCACAATTTAAATCTTTAAACTTATCATATCTTGTTTGAAAAGCAACGAATTCAGTTGTACATACGGGTGTAAAATCTGCCGGATGGCTAAAGAGTACAAACCATTTTCCTGAATAATCAGAAGGTAAATTTTTAAGCCCGTGAGTTGTTTGAACAGTCATTTGCGGGAAATCATCGCCAAGTAAAGGCATTCTTACACAATCTTTTGAGTTTTCCATAATTCCTCCATATTTTCATTTATTAATAATATAACATAGTCCTTTTTAAAATGCAAGTTTTTTTAAGAATGCTTTAATAAAGGGTGTTGAATAATTACTTTTTACGAGCATCTTAGCTTGAATAAAAATTATTTTAATTTATATTATTCTAATTCTTTTTAAATAAATGATAAGAAATATTAAAAAATCCTTTACAATAATTAAGGGAAAAATAATTATGGAAAAAAAAATTAAAGAGGATAGATATGAATGAACTTTTATCAGGTATAACATCATTAGATTATAAGATGGTCATTATGATGATATTTGGAGGCATATTAATTTATCTTGCCATTAAAAAAGATTATGAACCTGCTTTGTTATTGCCAATTGGATTTGGTACAATTTTAGCAAATATCCCTAATTCTGAAGCAATAGCAGCACATGGACCTTTAACGATTTTATTTAATGCCGGCATAATGACAGAATTATTTCCTTTATTAATTTTTATTGCAATAGGTGCAATGATTGACTTTTCTGTATTATTAAAAAACCCATTTATGTTATTATTTGGTGCAGCAGCACAATTTGGGATATTTTTCGCAATGCTTTTAGCTGCTTTATTGGGATTCGGGCTAAAAGAATCAGCAGCAATAGGTATCATTGGAGCAGCAGATGGACCAACCTCTATATATGTGGCAACAAGATTTGCTAAGGATTTATTAGGACCTATTTCTGTTGCAGCATATTCATATATGGCGTTAGTACCGATAATACAACCTCCGGTTATAAGAATGTTAACTACGTCGGCTGAAAGAAAGATAAGAATGGATTCATACAATTCTAAAGTGCCACGTGTAGTAAAAATATTATTTCCGATTACAATTACAATAATCGCCGGAATAATTGTTCCAACATCTGCAGCTTTAGTTGGTTTTTTAATGTTTGGAAACTTAATCAGAGAATGTGGAGTTTTAGAAAAATTATCCAAATCAGCTCAAAATGAATTATCAAGTTTAGTAACAATTCTTCTCGGTATTACTATAGCTTCAACTATGGTAGCTGATAAATTTTTAACAGTAGAAACTCTTTTTATACTTGGTTTAGGCTTAATAGCATTCATTTTTGATACAGCAGGCGGTGTATTGTTTGCAAAATTTCTTAATTTATTTTTGAAGAAAAAAGTTAATCCTATGATAGGTGCTGCCGGTATTTCAGCATTTCCTATGTCAGCAAGAGTGATTCAAAAAATGGGACAACAAGAAGATAAACAAAACTTTCTTTTAATGCCGGCTACAAGTGCTAATGTTGCAGGACAAATTGGATCTGTAATAGCCGGTGGCTTAATTTTAGCACTATTATCATAAACAGGAGGACCAAATGAATTCTATAAATACACCTTTTTCACCGGAAGCAATAGAAATATTTCAAGAAGCAATTTTCGTAATGCTTAAAGGTATGCTGGGAGTTTTTGTATTTATGTTAATTTTTTATTTATTAGTAAAATTTTTAGAATATATTTTCAAAGATAAAGAAGTAGAAGTATAATTTTTTGTGTTGACTTTATAATGCATTAATTTATTATTGCATAGTAATAGAAAGGAGAAGCAAATGAAAATAATAGAAGGAAACTATATAGCTAAAAACTATAAATTTGCTATAATTGCCGGCAGATTTAATGAATTTATAAATAGAAAACTTATTGATGGGGCTGTTGATTGCCTAATAAGACATGGAGTAGAAGAAGACCACATTGACTTAATATGGGTTCCTGGTGCATTTGAAATTCCTTTAACTGCCCAAAAAGTTGCTCAAAATAAAAAATATGATGCAGTTGTATGTGTAGGCACAGTCATAAGAGGAGCAACACCTCACTTTGATTATGTTTCAGCTGAAGTAAGTAAAGGTATTGCATCTGTAGGTTTAGCTACCTCAAAACCGGTAATTTTTGGCGTGTTGACTACAGATACTATTGAACAAGCAATCGAAAGAGCCGGTACTAAATCGGGCAATAAAGGTTGGGATGCTGCCCTTACAGCTATTGAAATGGTAAATTTATTAAATAATTTGGAGTCATAAATCAATGGGAATTAAACGCAAATCAAGAGAATTGATTATTCAAACTCTTTATTCTCTTTTATATGCTGATGTTGATGAATATCTACAAAATCTTGATTTATTAAATAAGTATAAAGAAGTTCTTAATTATCTTTGTGAAGAATCAGCTGTTGAACTTAAAAGCAATATCTATAATCATGCAGATTTTAGTCTAAAAAAGATTATCCCTTTAATTGATGAACTACAAGAAAAAGTAAGTTCTTATTTAGGTACAAGAACCATTGATTCTTTAGGTCAAATAGATTTAATCATCCTCAAATTATCAATGTATGAAATGCTTTATGAAAAAACACCACCTCCGGTAATGATAAATGAAGCTATTGAATTAGCAAAAAAGTTTTGCTCTGAAAAATCACCGGCTCTCATAAATGCTATCTTAGATAATTTTAAAAAAAAGGAATTAACTATAACAACCACAATTGACAAGGACAATATTGATGAATAATTTAGTTTTATGTTCAGTGGGAGTTATGGCATATAATGAAGAAAAAAATATTTCTCATATATTATCAGCTCTTCTAAATCAACAACAAAACAATAAGCATAGCAATATCAAAGTCCAAATTGATGAAATAATTGTCATATCTTCCGGCTCTACTGATAATACAAATAATATTGTTGAAGATTTTTCTCAAAAAAATAACAAAATAAAACTTATTAAAGAAAAAACTCGTAATGGTAAATCTTCTGCAATAAATTTATTTATCAAAAATGCCAATACTAATATTCTTATAGTAGAATCAGCTGATACAATACCGGATAAAAATTGTGTATTAAACCTCATTCAACCTTTTTATAATTCTGAAGATATGTCAGAAACAAAAATAGGTATGACAGGTGGTCATCCTATACCTTTGAATTATAACAATGACTTTATAAGTTATGCAGTTAAATTATTATGGAAACTTCATCATAAGATGGCATTATTTTCCCCAAAATTAGGAGAAATGATTGCGTTCAAAAAAGTATTTGAAAAAATTCCTGAACAATCAGCTGTAGATGAAGCAAGTATAGAAGCTATTATTAAAGAAAAGGGACTTGACTGTAAATACATACCTGAAGCTATTGTTTATAACAAAGGACCGGAAACATTAAGCGATTTTATTAAACAAAGAAAAAGAATTGCAATCGGGCATTTATGGCTTAAAAATAATCAAAATTATAGCGTATCATCCAATAATTTATCTCTATTAGCAAACCTTTTTTTCTTCGAAATAATCAATCACCCAAAAGACATTATTAAGATTATTGCAGTTGCTAAACTTGAAATTTTATGTAGAATATTAGGTATTTTTGATTACCATTTTAAAAAATCTAATCCATTTATATGGGACACTATCAATAGTGCCAAGAAATTAAGAGATTAAATTTATGATATATATTTTATCAAGATTAATTATTTACAAACTTTTCTATCATATTGGATTTCCAAAAATTTTACCTATGAATTATACAGTCTCAGTAACTTATACTTGCAATTCTCGATGTAAAACCTGTAACATTTATAATAGAAAATGTAAGGAATTATCTCTTGAAGAATATAAAAAATTATCTCAAAATATCGGTAAAAGCCCGTATTGGATTACCTTTAGCGGTGGAGAACCTTTTTTAAAAAGAAAATTTTCATCTATCGTAAAGTTATTTTACAATAACTGTAAACCCAAGATTATCAATATCCCTTCAAACGGTATTATGACTAAAAAAATAGTTCAAGAAGTTAAAGAAATATGTGAACATTGCAAAAAATCACAAATCATCATCAATCTCTCTATTGACGGGATTGGTGAACAACACAATCAAATTAGAAATGTTCCGGATAATTATACTAAAGTAATAAATACATACAACCAACTAAAAAAACTAGAATACAAAAATCTTTCAATTGGGATTCATACTGTGATTTCAAAATTTAATGTTGATTCATTTTCCTCTATTGCAAATAATCTAATGAGCTTAAAGCCGGATCAATACATTACAGAAATTGCCGAAGAAAGAAATGAACTAATCACTTTCAATTCTGATATTTCACCGGATCCAATCAAATATAAATCTGCTGTAGATTTTTTGATACATAGGATAAAACATTTAAAAATTACTAAAAAAATGCATAGAATAACACAATCTTTCAGAATAGAATACTATAACCTAGTCAAACAAATCTTACGCGATAAAACACAAGTAATTCCTTGTTATGCCGGTATTACGTCAGTTCAAATTTCACCAGACGGAGAAGTATGGGCTTGCTGTATAAAAGCAAAATCACTTGGTAATTTAAGAAAAAATAATTACAATTTTAAACAAATTTGGACTAGTAAAAATTTTAATGTAGAAAGAAAATCTATAAAAAATAAAGAATGTTATTGTCCTTTAGCTAATGCTTCATACACAAATATGTTATTAGACTTTAAAATTTTATCAAGAGTATTCTACAGAAGTTTTTTAAAATGGTGGGATTAAATTTATGAGAAAAAAACACTATCTACCAACAATTTTTATTATTTTTTTTCTAATTATTTCAGCTTATTATGTGTTTTTCAGGGAAAATGAAATTGAAGTAAATCTTGATAAAAGTAAATATATAATAAATGAAAGATTTAGAAATATTGAACTTGATAAGATTCCATTAAAATTACAATTAGATTTTGAAAAACTACTCAAAGATTTTAAATCAGTACAGTTAAGAAAAGAATGGACAACTGAACTAAATTTTGATATAACTTTAGCTCCATCTTTTGATTTAAATAATTTATATCTTATAAGTTATGATAAAATAGCTGTTTATAACAAATCGTCAATGAAAATCTTATGGAAAAAACAATTAGATTCTAATGTACTCTACATTACTCTCATTGAAGGAAATAATCTTTTACTAATCGATGAAAATAAAAATACTTACGCTTTAAATAGAACTGATGGTGAACTTGTTTGGTCACAACAATTCAATAATATGCATCTATTTACTAAAAACCAAAACAACCACCCTTATCAAATTACCTATAATGAAGATAAAAGATTCTTATCCGGAGTTATTATAATAACAGAAGGAAATTCACTTAAAATCATTGATAATTTAACCGGAGATGATATATTTGCCTTAAACTTTGAAGATGAAATTTTTTTTATTTCAGATTATGATCAGATAGATAATTCGATATATGTTTCTTATAATACAAAAATATCCAAAATAATACTTGAGAAAAAATAATTCTCGCCGATAATATAGTATTATGAAGATAGTAATACTGATTTTAATTTTAATTTTAGCCTTAGATGGTATCTTTAGAGATGGATTTCTCTTAGCAGAGTTTTTATCTCAAGATTTTAATATTCCCTTTTTTTTTAAGTTACTGCTGATTCTAATCGCACTTATAACAACACTTTTACTCTTGCATTCAATTATTAGTGAATTCAATATCTTACCAAAACCCCGAAATAGAAAAACTTCATTTGAAAAAGATAAAGATTTACAAAATGAAATTGAAACAAAAGAAATGTTACAATTGCAAAACTATAATAAAAACAAAAAACTCCAAGATAAGAAATCTAATACAATACCTTCAGAACCTGTTAAGAAAAAATCTAAACTCGGTTAATAAATATCAAAGACTATTAAATAAGTCTGTTGAATACTGTTGTTGTGCGAGCATCCTTGCTTGCACTAAAAATCCTTAAGAGGTATTAAATATTTTTCTAAACTACAAGCTGGAAGCTTGTAGAACATTTTTCACATCTTGAAACAACCTCTAAATATTTCCGAATAATGTATTATATTTATTTATCAATTTATCTTCAATATTATTCCAAAGATATTTGTTTTGAATAATATCCGAATTTATTTGAGATAAATTGCAAAGAATATCTATATCGATTCTATTAATCAAAGTAGATACTTCATAAATTTCATCATAAAATTGGATAGCTTTATCAGGAAATTCCATACTCATTTGATAAAAATGTTGACAATTCGGCATTATTACGGACATTCCGAATAATAAATATTCATAAAGTTTATTTGGTTCACACAACTCATTATTTAAGATATTCATATCTAAAGAAATAATGCCAATATGAGAAATTTTCATAATTTTATGTAATTCTGTATTTACTAACGGTTGCAATAAACTAACTTTGTCTTCTAATCCATAATTCTTTATAATCTGTTTAAAATACATTTCATCTTTACACTTGCCAATTAGTAATAATTTATATGAAATCTTTAGATTTTTAAAAGTTTTAATAAGTTTATCTGTTTCTCTTTTTTTACTAATTTCACCTTGATATAAAATTTTTAAAAGATCAGTTTTTTTTTCTATATTTAAAAAATTGTAATAATCAAGTTTTGGATAATTATTTAAAATTATTGAATTGATATCTGTAATTTGATATCTATTCAACATTACTGCTGTTCTTTGTTTATTTGTAGTAATTAACAAATCCCAATACCTACAAGTAAGGTATTCCACAAATTTAAAATATACACTTATAATTCTTGGTTTACCCATCTCAGTACTCAACTCATGTGCATCATAAACTAATTTTTTACCCAATATAATCTTTGCTAAAAAAGAACATAATAAAGGTAAAGTATCATGACAATGAATAATATCATATTTGTTTTTTTTAATATGCAAAAATGTATTTATAAAACATAAACAATACTGAAAAGCACTTACAAACTTATTTAATTTTTTATATTGAAGTCTAAAAATTCTAAAACCTTTATATTCTTCTATACTTTGATAATAATTTTGTGTAAAAAAGTTCCAGGTTAAAAAATCAACATCGTATCCGGATTTTTTTAAAGTTTCTGCCTCTTTATATGGTCTAATATCAAGATATGGATATATCAAATCTTGTTCTAAAATCATTATAATGTTTTTTTTCACTCTACCTCATCCGTTTTAAAATACTAATTCAATAAATTATAAAATGCAATTGTTGTCAATCAGATTAGGCAAGTATTTTAATGAATGTATAAAAATTATGTATCACTTGAATAGAATTTGAGTTTTAAAATTAAAGAGGGTTGATTATGTTTACATATTTAAATGAAAAATTATTTTATCTAATTCAATTTTTTTATAATTATATAAATGAGTTTATCAGAGAACTTCACACCGATTTTAACTATTCAACTTATTTTATTTTAATATCTTTAGCATTCATTTATGGAATTTTACATTCTATCGGTCCCGGACATGGTAAAACAATCATTGCTACATATTTTTTTAAAGACAATAATAAAATCTCAAAATCTTTAATTTTATCAGTAATAGTTTCCTTCACTCATACAAGCTCAGCAATAATTTTATCATTTCTTCTAAGCTATGTTTTTACAGGTGTTCAAAGATTTTTTCAGATAAAATTACAATATTATTTTACTTTTGCCAGCGGCTTAATGATAATTATAATTGCCCTAATTTTTTTATGTTTAAAACTACTTAATTGCTTAAAAAAAAGAAGAAAACATATCGAATTTAAAAAGAATCTCATACTTACAGGTATATCCGCAGGAATGGTACCCTGTCCGGTGTCCTTAATGGTTATGTTATTCGCAATTTCAAACAATATTATTTTAATTGGTTTATCAGTAGTTTTAAGTATATCTTTAGGTATGTATGTTTTATTAAGCATAATTGGTTTTTTAAGTATTAAATCCAGAAATAAATTATTGGAAATTTCAAATAAAAAAATGAAAAAATCAGAATATTTTGCTGAATCAATTGAAATTATTTCAGTTATTATTATGTTTTTGATAGGTTTCTCAATGACTTTTAACACATATACAATGGTTTTTAAATGAAAAAATTTACCTTATTTACAATATTCATTTTTAGCTTATTATCAACTAATTTATATGCACATCCACATATTTTTATTGATGCTGATTTATCATTTGAAATCAAAAATGACTCTTTGCATTCAATTAACATACGATGGAAATGGGATAAATGGTTTAGTCTTGAAATTTTAGATTATTGTGATTCGAATAAAAATAACAACCTTGAACCCGAAGAAGTAAATAAAGTATTTGAAGATTTTTTTATTGGCATTAAAGATTTTGATTATTTTACGCAGATTGAATTTAACAATAAGAAATCCATAATTCACGAAGTTTTAAATTTTAATGCCTATACTTTGCAAAAGTCTTCAAATGAAATCTATGTGACTTATGAATTTTCAATACCCATTAATCTAAAAATCAGTGATGATATATTGAACTTTAAAATTAAAAAATATGATGAAACTATTTTTACTGCTTTTGAAAATGCTACTCTTAAAATCACATCAAATGATTACGAACTATCTGATATAAAAAACATTACTTATAAATTTTGTGGCAAACAATTGTCAGGAAGGCTTAAGAAAAAATAATAATTCTAATTTATCAATGTATGTAATTGAAACATTATAGTATTTTTTACTTGACTCAAAAACACAAATTTTAATATTTGATAATATGTGTGCATCCGTAGCTCAGTTGGTAGAGCAACTGACTCTTAATCAGTGGGTCTAGGGTTCGAATCCCTACGGGTGTACCATAATTTTCATCAAAAAATCTTAGAAGTTATTTTAATTTGCAAATCCTAAGACTTTAATTATCAATGAATTATGAAATGTAAAATTCGATGTAATTTTATGAAATAATTGTTTATTAATTGTAATATATTTTAAAGTATTTAAAAAAAATGGGACAGAATTGGGACAGATTGAAAATGCATTAATACAAAAATTATTATTGAAAAGAATTTTTTTAATAAAAAAAAGCGACGAATAATCGTCGCTTAATCTTTTTTTTTAGTGTTTGATTAAATAATTAAAATATGCATTTTCTGAAGTTTCAATTTTATTTTGATCAAGCCATTGAATTATATCATTTCTTTTATAAAGGACTTTTCTGCCTCGCTTAATAAAAGGGATTTTTTGTTCAGAAACATATTTTCTAATGGTTTGAGGTTTAAATTTACATAATTCAGCTACTTGGTTTGTTGTCAAATACTCATTCTAAGATGTTCGGTTTTGAAGTTTACTTACAGTAATTTCTAACTACTAAACTCGCTTATTCAGCTCATATAATTGTTTATCTTTTTCTGTAATATAATCCATGAACTATTTAAGTGAATTAATTAACGACTATGAGGTATTATACATACTTCCTCCTTGATTTTTATTAATTTTATGGTTTTACTATGAATGTTTGAATGCAATTATTTATAATTTAAGAAAATAAATATTCATTATGAGGTCATTAGGTAATCATAACCAATTTATGTGTTTTGGTTCTAAAAAGCTTTTAATGGTGTATGATCACAAAGTTTAGAAATACAAGACTTTAATCTATTAGAGCATAATCCTAAAACCATATAAGTTATTATAACTATTTCTTGCCTGTTTGTTACTTTTTTTTTATTGCATTGTGAAATAATAAATAATTTGAGTGATTATAAAAGACTTTAAATGATTATTCAGGACTTCTTTTTTTAAAAATGACTTTTGATGTTAATTCTTGATCTCCTACATATTCAAATACTAAATTAGTTTTATCTTTATATTCTTTCACTTGTGCATGTTCAATATCATAAGAATAAAACAATATTTTTTTCTTATGTTTTGGAATAATATTGTACTGTCTATTTCTATCGTTTTCGTCGTTTGCAAAATGTCCATGAGAAAAGTATTTTGGAACAGTATCGTCTTTATAATAAATTGTATATTCATAAAATCTATCATTATTATAATCTATATCATAGTATCTACCATAGCCGTAACCGGCAAAAAGTAGGAACTTTGGTCTAATATTATTTGAGAGGTAGAGAGCCTGATGAGTAGAGACACCGTCAGCATTAACTAATAATACAGAGTATCTAATATTATCATCATCTTCAAAAATCAACCATCTACAGATTTCAAGATTTTTATTCAATACATGGTTTTTTCTGTTAGGGTTACATGGAAAACATTTTTGAGGATAAATTTTTATATTCCAATCCTCTACCCCTAAGTCTTCAAATAGAATATATTCTTCATGTATTATTTTTAAACCTTTCATCCTTTCTTGAAAAAATTTTTCTACTGGGTCATTAACTATAAAATCAAATATTTCTGATAGAATGAAACTATGAGTATAACCCAAAAAACTTCTCGGAAAATCATCACAGAGTCCATTATAATAAAGTGATTCTTTTAGGATTTTTCTTAAATCAAAGTGAAATTTATCACCTTTTAACCAGTATGGCATAGTCATTTTTTCAGGTTTGTGTATAGGTCTTACATACCTAAAAGCTATTTCATTATTTCTTTCCAGATAATGTTGATTTGTGATAACAGTATTATCCATATTTTCATTATTAGGATCATATCTTTTAACCTCTTGATTAGTATGAGTTATAACTCTATACTCGCCTTTATCAAAGTGTGGGCTGTATAATGTATCAAAAGATAACCTTACTTTATCATTTACGCCATCCCATAACCATTCATTACCTTCAGTTTGTACCAAGCCATATTTGTATGTTGAATACTCATAATCTTTCATAGCATAATACCATTCCGCTACTGTCGGCAATCTGTAACCATCAGCTTCCCAGTTACATTCTACTTCAACAGTTTCTTCTCTTCTAAAATATCTGGTAGTTTCTTTTCCATTAAATTTATAACAAGGCGTTAAACCTTCACATATACTTCTATGATTTAGTTCTTCTAAAGCATCGAGCCAACTAAAATGTCTTCCAATTTGATGTTTGCAAATATAAAAAGAATTTAGGTTTATTTTTTGAGTAATCTTCTTTTTTTTATCACCATAGTTTATTCCTAAAAATGCAAAATCTCCACCTTCTATATATGCTTCATTTTCAAAGTGTATCTTTAAAAAGAAGTCTCTTTCCAAATGTATTAGAAATCTATCAGAATATAAAATATCATCAATTAAATGAAATGATCTCATATTAAGAATTGATTTTCTGCGTTCATTATCTCTTTTGTAGTTGTTTGAATGTTTATCAGATAATAATATTTTTCTAATCTCTACTTCTATTCGTCTTAGATAATATTCAGATCTGAAATTGTAATCAGTATCTCTTAAAAATAAGCGTTTAATTTCTTTAATCTTATGATTTTCTCCAAACATTAAATCGATTTGTATTTTAAAATGATTAATTTCATTTTCTATTTCATTTAAAGATGTTAAATCTAAATCAGTTTTTACCTTTTCAGAAAAATTATTCAAGGATTTTGATATAGAGTGATTTAATGATTCATTTGCATATCTTTTTAGCGTACTTAAAGCTAAATCCTTTAAATGTTTTAGGTTAGAATCAATAGTCTTTAAATCTTCAAAATCTTTTAAGGCGATGTCATAATCCAGACACAAAGAATTAGCAAAACATCTTTTTATAAAACAGAGTAAGTCTTTTTCTGAGTAGTTGTTTTCTTCAAAATATTTTTTAATTTCTTCTTTTAAATCGGCATATTTTTTTTTATTGTATTTAAATATTTGGGTACTAACATTTAGCATTTTCCCTATTCTTAAGACATATAACGGATTTATTGGCATTAACTTTAGGAAGTCTTTTGTTGAGTCTCTATAATGTTTATTACAATGACGATAAAAGCCTCTTAAAAAGATTGCTTCGGCATAATCAGGGCATAATTCTAATGCTTTTTCTAATACCGAGATTGCCTTAAAATAATCATTTTCTTTGACATTAATTCTGCTTTTGATAATGTAATAAGAAGCTTTTATTTCTGGTTTCCATTCATCATCAAATTCTAAATTGTTCATTAATTCTTCTTCTGACTGGTCAAACAGTTCCCAGTTCATATTACAAAAAAGACGATTATACCTTTCTTTGTTATAGAAATGAAAAAGAAAATTATTAAAATTTAAGATACCATCATCGTCTTGAGTGATGTATCCAAGCCTTAAAAGTTTGTCAGAAAAATGTTTTTTAAATTCAATACATTCTTCTTCTGAAAGATGATTCCAACCGTAACCGTATTTTTGACCTAACTGATAAATGTCATAATCCTGAAAAGACATAATTATCTCCTTATATTGTTAATTGATTAAAGTTAGTCACCTGTAATATGTTTTAGAAACTTAATTAAACCAGGTGACTATAGAAAAATTATGTGTTAGTTTTAATTAATTTGTAATTAGTGTTTTTAAAATTCTATATATTAACCCATATAATGGATTGCTGAATCATTATACCAAACATCACCTTCATTACGATATCGGGAGTGACCGAACAAAGTTTTTTTGACAACTTTTCCTAAATATCTTCGTGTCGCAAGTTCATTCACTCTCATCCATGCAAAGTGACCCGCTACGGTATCGGCATAATAAAAACCTTCAACTGTCAGGTAAATATAATCATCTTTGATTTTGATTAGTTTTTTAGATTCTAAGGCAGTTAATTCATTTTTAAAATCTTGCCTAATATCTCTTTTAAATAATTTTTGATAGTCGCTAATTGAGATTTTAGTACCTTTAATTTGTCTTGTAATCCAGTAAAGTTTCAAGTCATCTTCTTTTAAGTCAAATCTTGTATGCCAACCAATTTGATTTAATCTTATTTTATCTAAATATTTATCTAACTCGGTAGGATTAATCATTTTAACTGCTTTTTTAAAAGACTTATCAATTAATACTGAAATTGCATAACTACCAATACCAATCCAATCTATTTTTTCAGGAGTTCTTAAATCTTCTTCATATTGATAACGACTTTTAGGACAATTTTTTAATCTAAAATCAGTTACGGTAACAGGCTCATAATTATTTTTTATTAACAGGTCGTAAAGTTGTTTCCAGTTTTCCAATGAAATTTCACTATCAGGTAATGTATTTAATATTTCCTTATCTTTGCTCCATGAAGTGTTTATGCTTTCATTTAGGACGAGATTATACCAACAAATATGTTCTAAGCCAAGTTCAATTGCTTTTTCTAAATCCTTTTTTATGTAATCAAATGAGCTTCTATCAGGCAAATTAAACATAAAATCACCCGAAACTCTAAATCCTGATTCTCTTGCAATTTTGATAGCTTCTTCTACTAAGCCTTTAGCATTATTTATATCTCTTCCTGCTTTTTGAAGTATTTCATCATCAAAGGTTTGGATACCGATTGAGATTCTCAAATCAGCATGCTTGAAATATGTTTTTAGTGTTTTTAATAATACTTTGTTATTAACAAAATCATAAGGTGTTCCTTCGAGAGTGATTTCTGTTTCTTTTGTAAATTTTAAGTTTTCTAAGATTGAGTCACATAACTTTTCAAACAATACATTATCGGTTAGAGTAGCAGTACCACCTCCGAAATAGATAGAGCTAATCTCTCGTTGGTTAAATTTAAAATTATCTGTTATACTATTTAATTCTTTGATTACTGATAAAACACTTTTTTCCATTCTTTCCTGATTATAGTTTTCATGGGGAAAGGGGCAATATCCACAAGCTTTAATTTTTGGATTACACATTGGATGAGGTATAATTCCCAAAGCAATTTTTTTATTAAAATCTATATCAAGCTCGTTTATGTTTTTGATGTAAAAATTGTCAACTTCCACGCTTGCATCAGGCATTGGAAAACCATGAAGTAACCTGTGTCTTTGCACTTTATTCATTCTTGTTTCTACATCTAAATCATAATATTCTATATCCATTAGTAATTCAATTATTTTTCTTAATAATGTTGAATTTTCATTTTGGTTAAAGCGTTCATCAGAAAAAGACCATCTTGAACCGAAATAAACAACTGCACCTTTATCAAATTTCTTATAAACAAGGATTGCTTTTTCTCTATCATTAAACCTTTGTTTAATGCCTTTAAATCTCGTTCCAATCAATCTTGGATTAGGAATGGCATAGTAGTTGTCTTTATTGAGATAAACTACATAATCAGGCTCACAGGCAAGATTAAATGTACATCCTGCATCATAGATAATCTCTTCGTTAAAGTTAAACTCATCAGATTTTATTTTAACAAATGGCTTATGTGGAAAATCCATAAAATGATTATCGTTACAACATACAACATCTTTATTAACTCTAATTTCAGGAAATAATTCATTGATATTAGTATTTAAATCATATTTTCCATACTTTGTAAAAAATAAAAATTTACCGCCATTCTTAATATATGCTCTAAGCTTTTCTAAATAGTTTTCGGAATATGCTTTTTCAGGAGAACCTGCAATAATTAATGAATATTCTGAAAAATCAGAATTCTCTTCTAAAACTTCGATATTTTCTGTTATCTTCGTAAAAAAACTTATCGACTTTAAAAAATTTTTACTCGTATCAGGTAAGATACTTTCATTATGACCGCTTGTAAAAGCAATTCTTACATCTTTCATTTTAACTCCTTAGAAACATAATTTCTCCGCAGTTTTTGAAAGTTACTCTAAGTTGCATAATATAACAATAACTGCAAAAAATAAAAAAGCAAATATTTTTTAAAAAAAAGCTTGACTTTTTTTAAGTTATAATTTATTAATAAAGTTATAAAAGATATTAAATGAATGCGGAAGGTTTATTGACGATGGCAAAAAAATATAATAAAATTCCTTAAACTATAAGTGAATGAAATAAGATGCAATGCATTTTAACAAAATAAAACAATAATACAGGAGTTATAATGGATAATAGTATCGAACTGAAGAACATTTTGTATAACACACTTGAAAATTGTAAAGATATTTGGGTTGAAGAAACTAATAATAAAAACGAAACAGAAAAATTCTTAAATTATTCATTACTCATTGATAGATTAGAAAACCATAATCCTGAACTTATAAAATTACTAATATCTAATGAAACACTAAAAGAAAAATTCTTTATAAAAATTGATGAGGTTCTTGTCTTTAAACTTAGAGATTTTATCTTCTTTTTGCAAAAAAATAAAGTAGATAATAGCTATACCAGATATAAAAACCAAATAGGTTTAACTGATAGCAATAAATTTTTAAAGTATAATAATGACATTGTCTTAGACTTTCCATTTAAGGATTGTATCTTAGAAGGTGGACAAAGTACGGAGGAAGGATTAGATAATTATTACGAATGGCAAGATACTACTTATAAAGATAAACTTGATGAAAATGGAGAAAAAATTAAAAATGGCAAAAAAAATGTTAAGGAAATTGACATTGAAGAGCATTACAAAAAGAAAACTGCCAAAAGAAAAGAGATATTCTATAACCAAATAATAGCTCATGATGAAATAGATCGATTGTTAGACCAAAAAGCTCTCATAAATTGGAAAAGATTTACCAAAGACGGAGAGCAAATAGTAAAAGACGGAGAGCAAATAGTAAAAGATGGAACAATCAAAGAAAATTTGATAATTAAAGGGAATAACTTATTGACCTTGCATTCCATAAAGAAAAGATTTAATCAAAAAATTAAACTTATTTATATTGACCCTCCCTACAATACAGGCAGCGATGGCTTCAATTATAATGATAATTTTAATCATAGCACTTGGTTGACTTTTATGAAAAATAGATTAGAAATAGCAAAAGAATTACTTAGAGATGATGGTACGATTTGGGTAAATATAGATGATAAAGAATGTCATTATTTAAAAGTACTTTGCGATGAGATATTTGGCAGAGAAAATTTTGTAATTAACTTTATTTGGCAAAAGAAATACTCGCCAGCAAATGATGCTAAATGGTTTAGTGATACTCACGACCATATTCTTGTGTTTGCTAAAAATAAACAAGCATTTAAACCAAATTTATTACCTCGTTCAGATGAAATGAATAAGAGATATTCTAACCCTGATAATGACCCAAGAGGTGATTGGAAATCAGGAGGATTTTCTGTTAAAACCTATTCAAAAGATTATGACTATCCCATTGAAATACCTTCAGGTAGTATAGTTTATCCTCCTAAAGGTAGTTGTTGGCAAACATCAAAAGAAAATTACTTAAAAAAACTTGCTGATAATCGTATTTGGTTTGGACCAAATGGTGAGAGTAAGCCACAGCTTAAACAGTTTTTGAATGAAGTTCAGCAAGGAGTTGTGTGTAAAAGTATTTGGACCTATGATGAAGTAGGACATAATCAGATTTCAAGAAGTGAAATTGTAAAGTTGTTTGGAGATTTTGTATTTGCAACGCCTAAGCCAGAAAAATTATTAAAACGTATTATTGAATTATCAACAAATGAGGGAGATATCGTTTTGGATTTCTTTCTTGGTAGCGGTACTACAATAGCCGTTGCACATAAAATGAAAAGACAATATATTGGTATAGAGCAAATGGACTATGTGGAAACAATTGCTTGTGAAAGACTAAAAAAAGTTATTGGAAAGTTAGAAATATCAAATGACTTAATAAAATCGGAGACAATTAAAGATTTTGATTCAAGCGGTATTTCAAAATCCGTAAACTGGCAAGGAGGAGGAGAATTCATTTATTTTGAACTTGCCAAATGGAATGAAAAAGCCAAAGAAGAAATTGATAATTGTCAAAATTTAGAAGAGCTTGAAGCATTTTTTAATGAAATGTATGATAAATATTTTTTAGATTATAATCTTAAGATTAATGAGTTTAAAGAAAAAGTTTTAAAAGATGAAAAGTTTAGAGATTTGAGTTTAGATACACAAAAACAAATGTTTAAGACTATGCTGGATAATAATCAGATGTATGTCAATAAAACAGAAATGGCAGATAAGAAGTTTGGCATTGATAAAAAAGACCAATGTTTAACAAATCAATTTTATAACAGTGAGAAATAATTATGGAAAAACAAATCATTCATAAACTTACGGCAACTTTTGAAGATTCATCTCACAAAACAGAGGATGGAGTAGAGTTTTGGTTTGCAAGAGATTTGCAACATCTTTTGGGTTATGGTAAATGGGATAACTTCAAAAATGTAATCAGTAAAGCTAAAACCGCTTGTGAAGTTTCTGGACAAAAAATTGCAGACCATTTTGCCGACGTCGGGAAAAAGGTTTCTCTCGGTTCCGGAGCAGAAAAAGAGATAGATGACTTGATGCTTACTCGTTATGCTTGTTATCTAATTGCTCAAAACGGTGACTCAAGGAAACAGGAAATAGCTTTTGCTCAAACTTATTTTGCAGTGCAGACAAGAAAAGCAGAAATTATTGAACAAAAGATTTTAGAATATGAAAGAGTGCAGGCAAGACATAAACTTGCTGAAACAGAAAAAGAGCTTTCAAAAGTTATTTTTGAACAAACAGGTGGTAATGAGAATTTTGCACTTATCAGAAGCAAAGGAGATCAAGCTCTTTTCAGTAAAAGCACCCGGCAAATGAAAGATAAATGGAAAATAAAAAACAAACCCCTTGCTGATTTTATGCCAACTATTTTGCTCAAAGCCAAAGACTTTGCAACCGAAATTACAATTTTTAATGCAAAAGATAAAGAGATGACAACAGAAAATCAAATCTCAAAAGAGCATATCACAAATAATAAATCAGTGAGAGATACGCTTATTTCTCGTGGTATTACTCCAGAAAATTTGCCCCCGGAAGAAGATATCAAGAAAATTGAAAGAAAGTTGAAAAGAGAAGAAAAGAAATCTCTTAAAAATGATGATACTTTTGTAGCTAATAGTGAGAAATAATTATGGCAGATACTTATAAAATAAAACCACAAGCTGAAATGATGATCAAAGAAAAGGCTTTTGATTATGGTATAACGAAGCCAGAAATACCAGTATTTATTTCAAACAATCTGAAATATAGCTTTTTTGATTGGCAAAAAAATGCTTTTGAAAACTTTCTTACTTATCAAGCAATCAAAGAAAGAGAAAATCCAAACGAACCTACTCACCTGATGTTTAACATGGCAACAGGATCAGGAAAAACTCTTGTTATGGCAGCTACTATGCTTTACTATTATAAGCAGGGATACAGACATTTTCTTTTTTTTGTAAATCAAAACAATATTGTTGATAAGACTGAGAATAATTTCATAGATACTAATCATACAAAATACCTTTTTAAAGAGAAGATTATTATTGATGACAAGACAGTAAAGATAACAAAGGTAGATAATTTTTCAGATAATCCACAAGGAATTGAAATAAAGTTTACAACTATTCAAAAGCTTTATAATGATATTCATTTACAAAGAGAAAATCAGACAACTTTGGATGATTTACATAGTAAAAATATAGTTATGCTTGCCGATGAAGCTCATCATTTCAACGCAGATACTAAAAAAAAATCAAAACAGCCAGAACTCATACTAACAGAAATCACAGGGCTGACAAGTGAAGCTGATATTGAAAAGAAAGGTTGGGAACATACAGTTATAGAACTTATTTTAAATAAAAATGGGAAAAAAGAAAAAAATAAAAATGTACTTTTGGAATTTACAGCAACAATCCCAGCTGATGATAATATTGCTAAAAAATATGAAGATAAAATAATTTATAAATTTGGACTTAAAGAGTTTTTACAGGCAGGATATACGAAAGAAATCAATCTTATTTCTTCTACTTTGGACAAAAAAGAAAGAGTATTACAAGCACTACTCTTTCAATGGTATAGACACAAAATTGCACTCAAAAATGACATTGCAAACTTTAAACCAGTCATACTTTTTAGAAGTAAAACGATTGATGAGTCAAAAGCCGATTATGAAGAGTTTTTGGAATGGATAGATACTATTAATGAAGGTGATTTTGACTTTCTTGAAAATATTGCAAACACAATCGCACAAAGCATAAGTCTTTATGAACAAGGAAAATCAAGAACAGAACAAGTTTTAGCTTTTATCGAAAAAGAGACACTCAACTTTGATATTGTTGCAAATTGGATTAAACAAAGTTACAAAGAAAACACTATTATCACTAACTCAAAAACTAATAAAACCAAAATAGAAAAAACGGATGAAGAAACAGATAAATTATTAAATAGTTTAGAAGACAAAAATAATCATATCAGAGCCATTTTTACTGTTGATAGATTGACGGAAGGTTGGGATGTATTAAATCTTTTTGATATTGTCCGATTATATCAAGGACAAAATACTGGGGGAAGTACAAAAAAAACTCCAGAAGCAACGACCAGAGAAAAACAACTTATCGGAAGAGGTGTCAGATATTGCCCTTTTGCTTTCAATGACAAAATCAAAAACAAAAGAAAGTTTGACGATGATTTGAATCATGAATTAAGAGTATTGGAAGAATTGTATTATTACACTTATGACGAAGAATCAAGATATATTTCTCATCTCAAAGAAGAATTAAGAGATGATGGTTATATTAGAGATGATAAAGTTATCAAAACTTTTGCACTCAAACAAAATTTTCAAAATAGTGAATTCTATAATAAAACAAAAATTTGGTATAACAAACAAATTGATAATCCAAACAGAAAAAAGAAAACACTAAAAGATATTAATAAAGATTTTTTTGTTCCGTATAAAATCAAAGGTTTAGAATTTACTGAACAAGAAATTGACTTTGAGAAACAAGAAGATATACAAAGATTAAATTTACAAGAAAAAGGATTACAAACAATATCTATCAAATTCAAGCATATTGAAAAACATATCGTTCAAAAAGCTATCAATATCAAAGCTAAACAAGAAAATTCATTATTTCAATTTGAAAAACTAAAAGAAGAACTGGAAATTGAAAGTATTGAAGAATTGCAAACGGATAAATTTTTAGGAGATTTTGATGTAAAAATAATTGTCAGTAACAATACCAATTATGATGATATTGAAAATAGCGATAAGTTAGGTTTAGTGATCAAGTTTTTAAATAATATTTTCGCAGAAATGAAAGATAAAATTGCTCCAAAAATTGGAAGTGACTTTATTACAGGAGATTTCAAAAAATTCTTTGCAGAGCCAAAAACAAAAACTATTAATACAGATGTTGATTCTGAAAGATTTGCTAATGAATTAGAAAACGAATGCTGGTATGTTTTGGATTCATTTCATGGGACAAGTGCAGAAAAAGAAATGATTAATTTTATCAAAAATACAATTGGTAATTTAGAAAAGAAATACGAAGAGATATATTTACTTAGAAATGAGGAAGTATATAAAATATATGACTTTAAAACAGGTAGGGGTTTTCAGCCTGACTTCTTGTTATTTTTAAAACATAATGCACATAAAAATCTTTATTACCAGATATTTATAGAAGTAAAAGGAGAGCATTTAGTAGAGCATGATAAATGGAAAGAAGAATTTTTACTTGAAATAAATGAAAAATATGGGAATAGCAATGAAAAAGTTTTACAAGCTGAGAATCAATTGTTTAAACTTATTGGTTTACCCTTTTTCACTAATGAAGGAGATCAAATCTTTAGAAATAACTTTGACAAAATTCTTAATTAATTAATTCAATTAAAACTTATTAAGTCTATAAAATTTCAGGGAGTTCTTTTAATCTAAGAACTCCCTGATTTTTTAGATTAACTTTTACTTGCAATCAATTATAAATTTCAATATGACTTCTCTTTAATAATTTAAGGGATAGTCTTGATAGCCAAGATGATTGATTAAATCTATAACTGTATTGGGTAGATTTAGTAAGTATTCATATTCACAGTATTCGCTTGTTGTATGTTCGTAATGATATCCAGCGGAAATGTTTATACTACTAACTTTAGCAGAAGAAGAAAGGTGTTTAACATCTGTACTTGTTCCCGGTACAACTCTGTATGGATGAAAATCTTCTAATTTTAGTCTAAAGTTCTGATTCATCAATATATCATAAGTTGAATAATAAGCTAAATCTTTAGTTCCTCTTCTATCAATTTGTAGAAAATAAGAAATATTTTCTTTTAGAAATGGTTGATATTGGACTGCTAAATTTCTTGCACCAACACAACCTTTTTCTTCATTCCAGGTAAAGATAAATCCAAGTTTATCGTGATATTGCTCATATAGTTCGAGCATAGTCCAAACACCGTTTCTATCATCGGCACCTAAAATACAACGATAACCATTTTTATCATAAGCTTCGTATTTTTTTTTGTTTACTAAAACAACTTCATAAGGTGTTACATCGTATTTTGTGTCAAGATGAGCAACAAGATATGGTGCTTTTTGCTTTGGTGCTGAGATGATAAAAAATGATTCTATAGAAATTATTTCTTCATTAAATTGACTGATATAGTCGATTACATAGTCGTGAAGCTCCTGTTGAGTGAGAGTATAGATTTTTTCAATGTCGTGTTTCATTGGTTTTTCCTTTCTTTTTTTAGGTAATCTTTAAGGGACCTCCAGGAGGGAAAATTCCCTCTTGGAGCTCACCTGTTTTTTCTTTGTATTTCCGTTTGGTTTCTTTGAGATTTGTTTACGAATTTTAATGCAATTGTAGTGTATTTGATATTTTGTATTATCTTAATACTTACTAAGTTTTAACTATGACTTATTTTTTTCATATCATCTGCGTTAGTGTGTTTTACGCAAATTTATTTTATTTAACTTCTATTTAGAACTCCTTCAACAGATAAGATTTTTCTTTAGAATGTTCTCTTACATAGTAAGTTGTATAAATTTCATTTTTGATAGTATGTTTATCTGCCAGCGTATTCAAGATGTATTCATCTGTTTGATTTGCTATTTTACCTGTGGAAATATATTTAGGAGTCAACTCATCCTTAAAATAAATACTATGATAAAAGGCATTATCATAATCTTTACTATCTAAAAGAAGAAATTTTGGTCTTACATTATTAGATAAGTAAAGAGCTTGATAAGTAGCTAATGGATCGGCATTTATAAGTAAAACAGAGTATTTTTTACTGTTCTTTTTTAAAATTATCCATCTTACAAAATTTTGACTTACTCTTGTTTTTTCTTTTTTTATATCGTGATTAAAAATTTTAACATTCCAGTCATCAAAATCTAAATCATCAAAGTTAAGATATACATCATTTATAATTTCAAAGTCTTTTAATTGGTTATTGAATAATTTTTCAACAGGAATTTCTGTAATTGAGTTATTAGTATTACAAGCTATAAAACTATATGTATAATCACAAAAATCTGCAGGGAAATTAAAACTTGTAAAGAATAATGAATCTTTTAAAACTTTTTTTAGATTAAATGTAAAGTCGTCTTTAAGTAACCAGTTAGGCATTACCTGTAATTCAGGTCTTGAAATATTTCTTACATATCTAAAATAATATGCATTAGTTTCTTCTGCTGTTTCCTCTTCATTTGAAACATAAAGACCGTCCCAAAGAAATTGTTTTTTATCTAAGTTTTTTAATCCATATTTATGGATTGAATAATCATTATCCTTTGTGACATAAGCCCATTCAATAAGTGAAGGAAGCCTGTAACCATCAGCATTAGCATCAAAGTCAATCTTGTCATTAATATTCCAGTTATTAGGATTAACATCTGAATCAACAGAATAACAAGGTTTTAAATCATCAGCCATACTTTTCATATTTAGATATTTAACTGCATCAAACCAAGTGATTTCTGTCTCATTTGAACAGTTTAATATTTCTGATAAATCCTTTTTAGAAATAACATCTTTTTTAACATACATAGATTTAATGTAAACTTTTTGACTTGTCATTGTGTCTTCATCACCGTAATTATCTCCAAGATAATTAAAATCATCCCCCTCTATATATGTTTCATCAGAAAAATTAAAACTAAATAAAAGGTCAATGTGCTTTTTTGAATATAATATATTATTTTCAAAGTAAAATGATTTTAGGTTTAAGATATGCTTTCTTCTTTCATAATGATAGGCACTGTCAATATCATCTATCTGATCAGATAAAAGTAATTTTTTAAACTCAACTTCAAGTCTTTTCATTAGATATTCAATAGAGAAATTATAGCCGTCATTACTAAAAAATAAGTCAATTATCTCGTGAATCTTGTCAAATTCAGGTCTTAACTCATAATTAATTATTTCTTTTAAATCCTTATACTTTTTATAAATCAATTTAATAGCGTTAAATTCATTTATTGAATGATCATAAGTAATTTTCATATTTTTAGGACAAAAATGTTTTTGTAGTGTGTTTAAAAGTTTTTCATCATCTATAAAATAATCATAAATAAAATCAGCTAAAAGAACAAACTTGTCAAAGATAATGTCGTGAAACCAAATACCCTCAAAGTTGATTTCAGTTGCTTTAACTGAATAGAAATTACATATACTCATGGCTTCATGAAAATCATCAATTGCATTATATTGACTATCTGTTGTTGTTATGATTTTACTGTATCTTTCAGGTGATTGCATAACTTTGTAAAAGCCTTTTAAATAATAAGCTTCAGCATAATCTTTTACCATGTCTAATGCTTTATTGGTAAAGGATATAGCATTAATAAAATCATTTTCTCGATAACACTTCCAACTCTTGATGAGATAAACTGATGCTAAATAATTTTTGTTGATATTGTCTTCTTTTTCTAATGAGTCAATATAGTCATCCTCTGTTATTGTTGAAATTAATTCTGATTGTTCTTTTTCAAAAGATTCCCAATGCAAATAAACAGGCAACATATCATCTTTAAAATCATTATAAAGTTTCTTTATAAATGGTTTGAAATTATAGGTTTCATCGTCAATTTGAATAATTAAACCTAATCTTTTCATCTTTAAAGAATTAAGAATTCTTTCATTTCCATTAACCTTAAAACTCTGCCATACATTAATATGGTCTTTAAATACCTCGTTGAAATTGACTTTTTGTATACAATTCTCCTTTGTTAAATTTTGTGATTAAAACATTGTGGTAATGAAAAATAGATACTTGCAAGCATTATTGCCTTTTTTTAAAAACATTCAGTCATAACAACTACATCCTTAAAATTTCTGAAAGGAATGCTTGTGAAACAAAATATTGTTTTTAATCAGCAACAATTGTGGCGAGATTTTGTTTTTAATACTTATTTGACTTTTTTGTAAGCAGGGGAAAATACAATATAATTATTGTATAACATCGTTTTTCTAAAAGTCAAGTTATTTTTTTATTTTTTGGCGACTAACCATAAAAAGTATCCACCGATTAAAACCATTAATAGTAAAGGAAAAAGATTATATGAAATTAATTCAAGTATTGATAAGAAGAAAGGTGTTGCACGTAATATAGTAATATTTTTTTTTGGCATAGCTTATTTCTTTTTAAAAAGAAATAAGCTATGCCAAAAAAATAAAATATTAAAAAAGGTGGTTACGTGCCTGG
>Ga0334900_1000778_pt1 | contig 41785 bp, 50 predicted proteins | sample GraSluR3_MG_2_FD_207231 | JGI IMG/M metagenome (GOLD analysis project Ga0334900, IMG submission 207231) | Sludge microbial communities from methane-producing bioreactor in Wageningen University, Netherlands - Granular Sludge_31_08-R3 | ecosystem: Engineered > Bioreactor > Anaerobic >... | reverse complement strand
CGCAAATCCTTGAAATAACCCGAAAAAAATTTGATTTTGGTCGGGTCTAGTTCAGTGTGTTTCAAAACAGGTTACTCAATAAAAATAATCTCAATTTTCATCTTGACTTATTACCATTAGACTTTACCAACAAAAGCACCGCAACCAAAACGAACAGCACAAAGAATACCGCAGCTGAAGTTACATCTAGCGCGGTAAAAAATACTGCAACCTCTGAGCCTGCTAAACAAAGAAACTATCCTCTATGGATTGCTTTCGGTGGGGTAGTCATTATAACAGGGGCATTAGTCCTGAAAAAAATGGGAAAAAGAACCAAACGTAGACACTAAATACTTTTAAAAATACGTAGCACGCTTGTCCTTTGCAAGCGTGCTTCTCTTATTTTCCAGCTTTAACTTTTAGATGATTTACTTAAAGCAGAACTTCTCGTGTCTTTGCGTATTTTATTTTAAAAGACTTCAACTTAATACTTTACTTATCGAACAAATGTTCGTATAATAATCTTGAGGTGATGACCATGTCTATGATTAGTCCAGATTCTGTTGAAATATTTTACCGAACGTATGATTCTTTAGTAAAAGACTCCCTGCCACTAGCTTTATTTTTAAGCCAAATTACCGCCAAGATGGATGCCGAAAATCGTGATTATTTTGTCATCCCTGCTAAAAAGACCGGTCGCAAAAAGGATATCTATTTTCAGTTTGAACGTAGAAATGACGAGCTCGTTTTCAAAGGCATTCATACAAGGAGGAAAAAGGATGGAGTCAATTAAAGGAACTGTCACGAAACTAAAAATCATTCAATTCTCGCAACAGCCTTTAGTTTATTTTCAACTCGCAAACATCAACTGTCTGATTGCCACCCATTCATTAAATTTTTTGGCAGATGTCGAAGCTGGTATGAAAATTGTTGTATTAGGAAAACGAAATACCCGAGGACAATTTATTGTCGCAAAATACGCGGTCTTAGGCAGAACCAAATTAATGAATGATATTCAAAACTATCAAACAGCAAGCTAAAAGCCAGCATAAAATGTGCTGGCTTCTTTTTTATCGAACGACCATTACGTTACATGGTGCGTTATTGACAACATATGCTGTTGTAGAACCTAATAATAACCGAGAGAAAGTTCCCGTCCCGGTAGCGCCCATCAAAATCAAATCAATTTTTTTCTCTTCTGCAAAAGCAACAATTTTAGCTTTTGGATTTCCATCATCAACGACAGTGTTATAGGAGATATCCTCTGGGATCATTTTTTCTAATGCTTCCACAACAGTACTTGCAGCTTTTTGTGCTTCCTTTACGATATGATCTACAGCGTAAGGTTCAGCTCCTAAATGATTGGTGTCAGATACGATTAAAATATACAAATGTGCATCATTTCTGCGGGTGACTTCGATAGCTTCCTGGAAGGCTCGACGTGCCTGTCCGGATGAATCAACTGCGACAAGTATTTTTTTGTATGATTCCTTCATAATAAGACCCCCTTTTTTCTATTGTAACGAATTCAGACTATATTTGTACAGTAAATAGTAAACGCTTTCTTTATTAAGAACTTTTAGCACACGACGACTTTACTAGATATCCTTTTTTAATAAGAAAACCTACAGATCAATTATCGTTAATAATTACTTCAGCATAAAATCATTGGTTCATTTCCTCATATACCACCCACAAAAGCAGAACATGCATATACTTGTTGTAAAGCGATTCAATCGTGTGAAAATTTAATACTTTTCCTATAACCAAAAAAAGCACCTTGATCACAAGGTGCTTAAAGGGGATGCTAGTCAAATAAAACTAGCTAAGAAAGATTGAGAGAGGTCTTCCTCATATTCATATTTTAACAGATTTCTTTGCAATTTTGGTGATTTTACGAATTGTTTTTTTAACATTTTTAAATTTATTCTGAATGTTACTAAATATTTTTATTCCATGAAAGTATTCCCTTTTTTTAATTATATTAGAAACAAATTATAAAAATTACTTTTATCAATATATTTAGCCGATTTAGTTCTTATAAAAATATCCTTGAAGCATATTACTACAAGGATATTACTATTCTAGTTTGATATTATTTTCACAAGAAAGATAAAAAAATTAGATTTTTACGTATTCTAGTTCAACACCAGCATTTCCATTTTTGGTAGCAACTCGATAAGCAGTAGATAAGGTCTCCATGGTGGTAGGATCCAAAGCTAACTTAACAAAAGTCGGTAAATCTAGTTTTTCAACGTCCACTTCTTTCTCCGTTGCTAATGGCTGCATCATCTTAGCAAAGCCGCCCGTGATTGAAATATTTCTTTTCTCGCAACGAATAGCATCTCGCAGCTCCATTGGATTCGCGACTATTTTTTTCATACCCATCACTCCTTCTTTTTTCGATAATATCATAGAGAGTATCAGAAATCAACGATTTTGTGAATAAAAACACAAAATCACATAACGAGAATTTCTGTTATACTCTTAAAAAGGGAGTGGATCACTTGGATAAATATATGCAGCGTAAGCGACGTGGATGGGCTGAAAATAATGAACTCTTTCCATATAAAGAGAAACAACTTGCAGAATTAATAGAGTTACTTTCTTCAAAAGAAGCCCACGAAAGGACTATCTCTGCAAAGCTTTTGCCAATAAATTGTGATACAGTAAACATTTTATTGCATTCTTTGATGAAGGAACCAGCCCTCTACACTCGATTAGCCATTACGGAAAAACTAGAAAGCGGCGATTCGATGACTGCTCAGCAAATGATTCCTTTTCTTGCCGAAATTGGAACAAATCAGCACCGTTTCCCAGTGGCTCCTTCAAAAAAGAAATCTTTTCCCTTGCCGCGAGATTTGATTGCTCGATCACTGGGACGTATGAAACCAGAGATTTTTCCAGTTCTTTTAAAAGCTGCAACACAGCTTCCAAATTCGAAGCTGCGGGAGTTGATTGATGCGATCGGTTATATGGCTTTTTATAATCCCAGTTTGGCAACTGTACAAAATTATCAATCTCTACTTGAAATTAGAAATTCATACAAATCAGACTTATTGATTCAGTGGAAATTTTTGATCTGCTTTTCAGCTTTTCCCCAAAGTAAAGCACTTTTAGTGGAGGAAGAACAATTTATTCCTGAGGCACAACGATCACTAATAATACTTAACACAAAAAGGGTTGAATAATCTATCAGCCCTTTTTAGATGTTTTAATTTAGTTGTTTAATTTGGATTATAAATCTATTTTTATCTCACGACCATGATATCGCAAGGAGCATTATTGATAACATAATCGGTGGTTGATCCGACAAGCATTCGTTCAAGCCTTCCCTTACCAGTAGTAGCGCCAATATAGATCAGATCAATCTTATATACCTTAGGTAGTTCAAAATAAAGAGCCTTTTTAGGACTTCCCACACAAGTGATCATTTGTTTATTGTAATATTCAATTCCTGAAAACTCTTTTTCTAACAGTTTGAGTGCGGCTTTCTTCTCTTCTTCGATTATTTGGGCGATTGGCGTTGCACTATTTAGTAGTAAGCCGCTGCTATTAATCACCTGTGCGATATACAAACGTGCGTTATTTCGACGTGCGGCTTCAACAGCTTCCATTTATGCTTGATAAGCCTGTGGCGATCCATCTACTGCAGCCAAAATATTGTAATAGCGTTCATTCATAAGCCTTTCCCCTTTTTATTCTAGTATAACAAGCGGGCAAGCATTTGTAAGCTCTTTTTCACCGTGATAAGCCTATAATACCAATGTTCCTCACAACGAAAAATTTTATTCACAGAACATTAAAAAACCACCTCAAAATGACTTGACGTGGTAAAAAATGACTAATTTTTTTCTAAATACAATGACTGCTGATCAAATTCCTCATAGACTTGCTTCATATCAGACCAATCAACTTCACGATTTTGATACCCATAAGGATCATTAACGTAAACAATTTTTTCCTTACGATCAAAGCCAGTAATAACGGCTGAATGGACTAATGGCGTGACATACATACTTCCTTGATCTGTCTCCCACAACAACCAGTCATTGTCCTTTGGCACTTGGAAGTCCACCGTCGCAACGATCCAGACTGGTGTACCGCCGGCTACGTTAGCCATGATTTTATTGAATGATTTTTTGTTGCTCGCGACTACACGATAATCATCCTCCACATATTCTTTAGCTAATTTTGCAATCGGCTCTACAGCTACACCCATCGCTTCATCTCCACCGGTAATGTCCCCTACGAATCCTAGATGGGGATTTCCATGATTACCAGATTCTGTATACAACGGCTGATAATCAAGTTCGTCTGCCAATTCATTTTTGTCTGTATCGTAACCGTAATACTGTAATAGCATCGAAAGAGCCGTAACCTCACAACCATTTTCCAAGGCAACATCATCAAACTGGCTCTCTAAGGGAACATCTAACACGATTTTATTTTTTTGTTGAGGTGTCACAATCCGTTCCGTCAGTTCATTCTTCCCTTGGGCAAAATAAATTCCTCCACTAACCACTGCTAGGAAAATTAGCAGAACCACGATTCTTTTTTTCTTCATTTCATCACCTAACATTAATAGTCCATCCGAAATTATACGGTTTATAATGAAAAGCAACAAAGAAAAGCCCTCGAAACAGCTAAATTTTAAGTTGTTTTAACCTTTCAATTAATAAAAATAAGGATTTGCTAGATACTTTTTTGACATTCATTTCTAAGACTGATATGTTGGATACAATAATCTTTGGAGGATCTGACTATGAATGCCTTTACTTATCAAATTGATGATCATTTAGCTTTTGCCTTTCCTCAGCTAGAAGCTGCTGAAGAACTTTTAGCTTTGATTGAGTCTGATCGATCGCACATTGAAGCCTTTATTGATGTCATGGCGGAAACGAAAACGATTGAGGATGAAAAGGACTTTATCAAAATGAAATTGTATGGATATGCGGATGGTACCGATTATCTTTTTTTCATTCTACAGGGCCAAAAGATTTGCGGCTGTATCGATATTCATAATATTGACCCCAAAATTGGGAAAGGCGAAATCGGTTACTGGCTGCACTCCTCTTTTACCAAACGCGGAATCATTTCAAAAAGCGTTAAAGCCCTTTGTCATTTGGCCTTTAATGATTTCGGAATGAATAAACTGTTAATTTGTGTCGATGTCGACAATGCTCCTAGCAATCGTATAGCCCAACGCTGCGGTTTTACCCTAACTAGTACTGAACCTCAAGATGCACTGCTTCATGGAAAATTGAGAGATATGAATCACTATACTTTATTGAAAAAACAATTTAAAAAAGGTTTTGACGAATAACTCCTTCGTCAAAACCTTTTTTTATCGTACGACCATCACATTACATGGAGCATGATTAACAATATATCCGCTAGTTGAACCAACTAGTAGACGTTGAAAGCGCCCCTTACCTGTTGCACCCACATAAATCAAATCAATACCATATTGCTTCGGCAATTCTTCTGTTAATGCTTTTTTGGGATTACCAATGTATTGAATAAGTTCCATGTTTTGATAGCGACCACGTTCCTTTAGTTTCTCTAGGTATTGTTTAGCTCGTTGAGATTCCTCTGCTAGGATATCCTCCATCGGCTGCGCGCTGCTCATTAAAATACTAGAATCATCAATCACCTGAACGACGTACAATTTAGCTTCATTTCTTCTTGCTGCACCGATCGCTTCAAAAAAAGCGCCCTCCGATTGATCAGATCCATCCACAGCAACCATAATATTCTTATATCTACTTATCATATTATCTGCTCCTTCAAACTAATGAATTTATTTTTTCCCTATACCATTCTTTTATTATCAAGACAACTAACGAATGACAGTCACGCTACATGGGGCATGGTTAACAACATAAGCTGCGGTGGAGCCAATTCGAGACAGGCGAATTTCGCCTTTTCCGGTAGCACCAAGATAAATCATATCAATGTCATTGTCTTTTGCAAACTCAATAATTTTTTCTTTTGGACTGCCCAATTCAACAAATGGTTCCACATTCTCAAGTTCTTTACGCGCTGCGTCATGAACTTTTTTCAACATTTCTTTTTCAATTTGCTCTTTTTCCGCCGCATAGATTTTGCTAAAAGAAAAAGCGCTGGTGGAGAGTTCACTGTCATTAATGATTGAAATAACATTCAGTTTGGCATCGTGACGTTTGGCCGCTTCAACGGCTTCATCAAAAGCATGCTCTGAATGTTCAGATCCGTCGATCGCTACTAAAATATTTTTGTATTTACTCATCATTGTAACCGCCTCCTTTATTAAATTATAAAGGAAAATAAACGATCTGTGAAACGAAATCAACTTTTTAATTAGTATCTCCTTCGTTGAACTGCGTACAAAATTATCACTATTAGAAAGCTATCGACATAACTAACCATTTTACCCTCTTCAATCTTATCTACTTAAATAAATCATTTGTTTATACTATTCTGCTATTCTCTGAGCATTTTTCTTGTATCTTTTTCGACAATCCATTAAGGTTACAGTAGTTCATTTGTTTATCCGAGTTCCTTCCCAGGACTCCAGCCGTCGTTGCCCTGCGACGGCTCTTTTTGAGCAAAAAAATTGCCAAGAAAGCCTTTTCCTATTATAGTAAAAACTGGGTATTACCCATCCTTTATAGAATTTGTTTTTTTCACTTGTGGACCGTTGCCATCTTTGGCCGGTCTTTTTTTCGGTCCTCATTTTCTCAGTTTGACTACTTACGAGATACTATCTAGCTAGATCCTGAGCACGGTGAAGTTCAACTTCTTTCTTTACCGAAAAGGATTTTTTAAATGAAAATCACTTCTTTTTCTCCGGTCTTTGTGTGTTAAACTATGTACTGTGATACACAAGTACGAATGGAGGAACAGACATGTATAAAGCTAGTTTAAAAAATATCCTCACTCGAAAAGAAGAACGAACCATTGATCTTACACTACTTCCTAATGTAGGTGACACGCTGCAGCTAAGACAGCCTGACAAATTTTTGCTGGTTCATGGAATTACTCATATTATTGAAAACGAATCCATCGCATTCGAGATTTTCGTCGAACCGATTGATCGCACCTATTGGATGAATGAAATCTAACGAAAGCGAGGACTAACAATGATCGCACATAAGAGAGAGTTTCTCCATGTAGTTTAACCAAATACAAATTACATGGAGGAATTACAATGAAAAACATTTATGATAATGAGAAATTTTTTGAAAGCTACAGTCAGATGAACCGCAGTCAACAAGGCTTGGATGGGGCTGGCGAATGGCAGACGTTAAAAAGATTGCTGCCTGATTTTAAGAAAAAGCGTGTATTGGACCTGGGTTGCGGTTATGGCTGGCATTGTCTTTACGCAGCAGAACACGGCGCAGCTTCAGTCATTGGTGTTGATATCTCCGAAAAAATGCTAGAGGTCGCACGCAAAAAAAAATACCTTTGACAATATTTGCTACCTTCACGACAGCATTGATAAAATCACTTTTGAGCCGAATAGCTTTGATGTCATCATTAGCTCCCTAGCAATCCATTATATTGAAGATTTCGAAAAATTGGTGAAAAATATGGCGGATTGGTTGGTTTCCGGCGGACAATTCATTTTTTCCGTTGAGCATCCGATTTTTACGGCAGAAGGTTCTCAAGACTGGATTTATGATGAAAATGGTACGATTGTACACTTTCCTGTCGATAATTACTTTTATGAAGGAAAGCGCAACGCGCATTTTCTCGGTAGTAATGTCACGAAATATCATCGCACTTTAACCACCTATTTAGATGATTTGATGACGAATAACTTTCAAATTAAACGCATTGTCGAACCAATACCGCCTGGGAATATGCTGGATATCCCTGGAATGAAAGATGAAATGCGCCGACCCATGATGCTGATTGTGAAGGCGGAGAAAAACTAAAAACAAATCCCTGAAGATAATAGGTCTTCAGGGATTTTCTCTGTTGTGTCCATATTTATTCGTAGCATCATACAACCCACAAGCCATACCACCAGCAACAAGACCTCCGAGCGCCAATTTCCCTAGCGATTGATTGAAAAGAAGCCCCATCGCTACTCCTAACCCTGTGCCAAGAATTAATGACACTATTGGTAAATACCGTGTAGCTATTAATCTTGTCTGCTTCACACCCTCTGTTATGATCATCATGATCGGTGCAAAGCTCAACCCTGTCGCCAAAATATGTGTCAAAATCTCATCCATTTTAACCTATCCTTTCACGTATTCGATTGACAATTGTCTCGATTCTCTCAATTTGTTTAAGTGACTCTGTTAAATCGTCGATCGTGTTCAAGTAGCGCTCTTCACGTGCATTATTTTGCTTCATCACCCAAACTAATAGAAATACAAAAAGCACTGGAAATCCGATGCTTTCCGGGTTGTTAAGAACTGTTGAAATAAAGTTATCCATGCTTCATCGCTCCTTTAAAAATTAATCATCTATCTCCATCTAGACTTCAATTTCATTCAGAAGGGTTAAACTCTACAGAAATTTCTTTATTTCCTTATACGAACAACTTATAGCCGTCAAAGAGTAGGAAATCCACCTGTCAAAAAACCTCCAAACAATCAAAGCCCACGCTGTTAAATTCATCAAATATATTGCCTGTTCATCCCCCTCCATTTGATCTACTTACACCATATACGAACGTATGTTTGTTTTAGTGCCAAAAAAAGACATCATATCCCTAGATGTTCGGCTAGTTCTTCAAAAAAAGCATCCCGTAAACGAATGACTTGCCGTTTACTTAAAAAAACTTGATCAGCTACCAAATCGAGATTAACCTTTCGATGATTCGTCATATAAAGCAATTTGATAATTTTTCTTGTCTCTTCCGTCGAATTTTCTAAACACAAAGAAATGATTCGCTGATTTCGCTCCAAGTTAATCAGTTGCCGATCAAGGGAAATTGAGATTAATAACTTCTTATCCTTGGTATCTGTATTGGCTCGTTGATGTGTCTTCTGATTATGCAAAAGCAGCTTTTCTTTTCTTTCCAAGTAATAGTCTTCCATCTTAGGATAATCTTGTAGGATGCCCTTCAAGTAATCTTTCTTCCATTTCTCCATCGTCTCTCCTCCTTAAAATAACTAACTATCCCCACTGGTTACAGGGAACTTCGGACTAATTTTAATGGTACTTAGCTTAAAAACGTAGTTAACTATTTTTTCTAAATTAATGGTAATACATTTCGCGTACTTTGTAAATTTATTTATTCTATTTTATAGATAAATTAATACGAATCGTGTTATTATAGAGTGAAAGGGAGTGTGTCTATGTTTGCCCAACAATTGAAGGATTTAAGAAAAAAAACACCTGGTTTGACTCAGACTGATATGGCAAAAAAATTGGGAATTGCGAAAACGACCTACGCTTCTTATGAACAAGGAAAACGAACACCTGATATTGAAACACAAAATAAAATTGCGGACTTCTTTAACGTTTCGCTGGACTACTTGCATGGCCGAGAATCGAAGAACTCTTTTTCAGCAAAACAAATGACTGTCGCAGCTCATATTGACGATGAAGTGACCGAGGAACAGATGGAAGATATTTTGAATTACATCGATTTTATTAAGCAAAAGCACGTGAAGAAGGATTGAGCAGATGGATAAAGCAGAAAAACTTATGGCCAGTTTTCAGGGAATCAACTATATTTTCGATCCTTCCATGCCAGATGGACAAAAAGGATTGTATATTGACAAGCATGTCTACTTAAATCCTCGTCAAACCTCCGAAGAGCTGACAGATACGGTTGCCGAAGAAATTGCCCATTATTTAACTAGCTCAGGCGATCTAATAAGTCAGGATACGGCTGAGCAGCGGAAACAAGAACAACGAGCAAGGGATGTTGGCGCTACCTTGGTCGTTACTCCAGAAGATATTATTGCTTGCTACAAAGAGCGTTTTTCAAACGTATGGGAATGCGCGGAGTTTTTAGGAGTAAATAAGGAGTCCTTTGAGCATGCGGTCAAAGTCTATGCAAGAATGTATGAAAAGGGGTTATCCTATCAAAATTACCGCATCCTTTTTCGAGCAAATGGTACGATTGGAGTATTTGAATTTTTTGAATAAAAAATAAACGATCCTAGACTAGGGTCGTTTATTTGGTTCTATAATATTTGGTGTTGTTACTCTTTCTGAGTGAGAACACCAAATATTTTTTTATACAAAAAGACATTTGGTTGTCCTATAATTAAATCGCTGAACCCAATCATAGGAGGCGAACCAAATGTCCAGTATTAAGAATATCAAATATAAAGATAATTGCCTAGACAAAACCATCAAACAAATCCTAAATATTCATGATTCCAACATTACTTTTCCTAAAGACGCCGTTTCAAAAGAAAAAGTCCATGACAGAATGGCCACCGTCTTTACTGGTCGACTGAGCTATCCGTCTCCTCGGTGTGAGTGTTGCGGCTACGACTCCGTCATCCATCATGGCTACAAAGATAGCTGGATTCAATTACTCCCTTATCAAGAGGTGTCTACCTATCTTCATCTCTATAAACAACGGTTTTATTGTAAACAGTGTCACCATACCTTTTCAGCTAAAACCTATTATGTCGCAGAAAACTGTTATCTCTCCCAAGCGCTCAAGTTTGCGATCGCTGTTGATTTAAAGAAGAAAATTTCGATGAAAGATATCGCTCAACGTTACTTGGTTTCCGCTAAAACGGTCGAACGGGTCTTGGATTCTTTTTTTGAAGAACCACGACTGAAGCCCAATTACTTACCCAAACATCTATTGATTGATGAATTCAAAGGAACTAAGGACTGTCAGGGCGCCATGTGTTTTATTCTCAGTGACGCGGATACGGGGAAAATCTTTGATATTTTAGAGGATCGAAGAAGCTTCAAGCTGATCGCCTATTTCATGCGCTTTACTTATCACGCACGGAAAAACGTTTCTCATGTCGTGATGGATATGAATGCGGGCTATGATTCTGTGACAAAGGTCGTTTTCCCAAATGCTCGGATTTCCATTGATCGATTCCATGTGATCCAACAACTCAATCGTGCGTTTAACAAACAACGGATAAAAACCATGAATCACTTGAAAAAGAGCGACCCGCAAGCCATGAAAAAGTATCGCAAGCTTAAGAAATATTGGCGAACCATTCTGAAGAAAAATAGAAAAATCAATTATTCTTCGCTTAAACAATACCCGCTTTTCCAACGGAAATACCTGACAGAATCGGAAGTATTGGACTATTTATTATCAATTGACGAGCACTTACGGACAAGCTATGATGTGTATCAAAATTTGTTGGATGCCTTTGATGCCAAAGATTATAAAGACTTTTACGAACGCATTGATCACTTACCTCCGATGCTTGATCCAGCATTTAAAAAAGCGATTCTTTACTTAAACAAACACAAACAAGCGATTATCAATGCGTTAAAATACCCCTATTCGAACGGAAAACTTGAAGGGAAGAATAACTTGATTAAAGTGATCAAGAGAGTGGCGTTTGGTTTTAGAACCTTTCACCACCTTCGTATGCGAATTCTAATTCAACAGAACCTTTGCGACATTATTTGAGCGAAGAAAAACAAAAAGAAAAAAGGAGACGCCGAAGCATTTCCTTTCAGTGATTTAATGAGAACAACACGATTTGACTTAGAGCCGTTTATTTGAGCGATTTCAATTAACTATCTTCATGTCAGTAATCGTAATTAGTTCAAGGAAAAATCATTCATTTTTAAAAATCTGTTTTCGGATCAACTAAGCTATCGTAACTAATTACTGTTGTGAAATCATTCAGATCCTCTATTTCGCTTTTTATGATTTGAACAATTGCCGAGTTATTCAACTTATTCTTTACAATGCCTCGTTGTGTTTCTTTTTTATATTCGAAAAATACCTCTTGGCCTACCGAGAAGCGCTCCCCTAAAAAAGAGGGCTTTGGAGATTTAAATCCATAAGTGCTTGCCATGTGAACATCCTCCTTCAAATATTAAAAAAAGAAGATCGTTTCCGATCTTCTTAGTCATCCGTAATTAAACAAATTTTAGTCTTTTACAATGTTTGAAGCTTGTAAGCCGCGTTGGCCTTCTTCAACATCAAAAGTCACTGCTTGGCCTTCATCCAAAGATTTAAAACCTTCGCCTTGAATAGCTGAGAAATGAGCAAATACATCGTTGCCATCTTCACCAGTGATAAAACCAAAACCTTTTTCTGCATTAAACCATTTTACTGTACCTTTATTCATGTAAAGTACCTCCAATTACACATCAAATGTGTTTATTTGTAATAAAAAATGACGTGTAATAAAAAAGTATCTTAATAAATATAGATAACCAACTAGTCACATATCAAAGTATTACTTAGTTACCTTACCACGTATAGAGAGTAAAAGCAAACTTAATATGAACATTTACCAACTATAACATCTAAAATATTAAGTTTTCAGTTTTTTTCTTAATAGATCTGGACATGAGGTTATTTATCTTGACTTATTAAGATAAGCCTAACGCATTCAATTTCTATTTAAATAAATTTAGAAATAGCAGAAAACACGAACAATAACTTTTGAAGCTAAACAGTCATTTAAAATAAAAAATATTAAACGTATTTCGTTCTACATTCTTTCTTATTGTCTTATTTTTCCAATATTGTGCATTACACGAGAAAATATACTAAGTTAATCTATAGCGCCTGAACCACAATTTCTACCACATCTCCAATATCCTTTCCTATCTCCTTGCGAATATCTTTTCGAATTCCTAAAATATAGCAAATACTGCCATCCTCATTTTTTACCCCCATATTCACAATACTTCCATCATAGTCAACACCATCAAACGTCGCATGTACCTTGACGCGGCCTTTACCAAATTCTTCCCGAACATCATAGGGAAAGATTACGTAAGCACCGCCTTTTCCTACTTCTGATGCATAGATTTTAGAATCAAACTTGAATTCCTTCATTTCTAAACTCCTCTTTCTTAGGTTTTGAAAATTTCTATATATAAACTTCTAAAATATAAAAAAGTCCGGCAAACACTGTAGAGATTGGCGTCAAATCAGTGTTTGTCAGACATAATAGTTTAATTGGCGGGAATGTGTAGGAATCGAACCTACCCAAGAAGCTCCTAACTCCTCATACTGGTTTTGAAGACCAGAGGGAACACCAGAACCCATCCACTCCCGAAACAAAATAATCATACCACTCCTTCAAGTTGGAATCAATAACAAAATGAAAAGAAAAAAAGAAAGAATTCACCTTATCTTAAATGCTTCTTTCTTTTTAAAAATTACTAAATTATTGGATTCAAAGTAGGATGATCTTTTCCTCAAAATCCTATTGATCGTCGGAAAATTCACTTATTTCTTTATTTAAGAAATAAGAAATCATCGTTCGGATCAGCACGATCATCGCTAACTTGATAATATCCTGAAAGGTGGGATTGATGATTGATTCAATAATGTCTGCAACAATCAAAAATTCCAGGCTCAACAAAATATAACTGCCTAAATAGGCTTTAATACACTTGTTTTTGTGCAGCACAGAAGAATAATCCTGCTCACTTCTTGATTGGATTAATTTGATAAAGGAAAAAATTGCCCCGTATAAAATGATAAAAATCGAGATGGCATCCAGTGCCAAAACGATGGGATGAAAAAATAAGCTGAAGTATCTGTTCAAAATTTTCCATAATCATCCTACCCTCTAGACTTTATATCTTTATTTTAATCTGAAATAGATCGTGAAGCAATCGGATTTTCTATTGAATAATTTAGACTTTCTTAGCTCTATTTAAGTAGTGCGTAAGTTTCGCTGCTTATGGTAAGGACACTATTACTTCGAAAGGATGATTCTCATGATGAACTCGTTAAAGAAAAATACGGCAAACCTTTTGAAAGATACGTTTTATGACTTAACGGTGTTGCTTATTTCCCATTTGCTTTATCAAATTATCACTCAGTTAATGAACTAAATGGCGGGAATGTGTAGGAATTGAACCACCTAATACAATCCTTCTTTTTCCGAATAAACGGTGTTCCAGAAGTAGCTTCTTCGGAAATAAGCCGAAATTTCACAAAAATTTGAGAAACAATTTTCGGAAATTCCTTCTTATTTCTTGAAGCTGACCACTTCTGTCACAACCTCTACGTGTACTATTGAATTGGCGGATACAATGCAGCTGTTGTCTTATTGCCATTTTTTGAATAAAGACTGGTTGATTGATTGCCTTTTTCCTTTTCGATCGCCGCATTTTTCTTATCAAGATCATGATAATCGTATTTCTGCGGATCAATCGGTGTAAAGCCTTCTGGCGTGTAGAAACGCAAGAGATTTTCTTGGTTCAGCTTATCAGATAGACTCAATGCTTGTTTGACTTGTTTTTGTTCCTTATCAATTTCTGATGCGATACCTAAAGCTTTCGCATCAACCTTTTCACCCGTTTTATTCTCGTAGGTCTCGCCACCTAATTCGGTATAATTTGGTGTAATAAAGTCGCCGTTACGGAAGGCAACCGTTTGATCATGTTTTGGTGAAAATAGGTCTGTACCGAATTGAATATATTTCTGACTATCGATGCCCATTAAGTGTAACAATGTAGGTAAGACATCAATCTCACCACCATATTGATGTTGAATCCCACCATTTGTATAGCCAGGAATATGGAACATCAATGGTACACGCTGCATTTGAGCATCATCGAACTTATCCCAAGTCGTTGGATCTTTTCCTAATGCTTTGGCCAAATCCTTATTGTTGCTGTCGGAGATACCGAAATGGTCCCCATAAATCATAAAGATTGAGTTTTGATAAACACCGGAAGCTTTAAGATAATCAAAAAATTGACGCAGCGATTCATCCAAATAATGCGCGGTTCGGACATAATCATCCACCGTGCTATTGCCTGTTTTTAAGGCAGGAAAATTAAAATTCTTATCGTCAGTCAAATAAGGGGTATGATTGGTTACCGTCAAGAATTTCGTATAGAACGGTTGCTGTAAATGCTCTAAATGACCAACCGTTTCCTTCAACATATCCTTATCTAAAATTCCGTAGCCTAAGTTCTCATCAGCTTGGTTAAAGTAAGAACGATCAAAGAAGTTTTGATAACCGAGATTCTTGTATACGTGATCGCGATTCCAGAAGCTGCCGACATTTCCGTGGAAAACAGCGCTTGTATAGCCCGCTTCCTGATTCAAAATTGCCGGAGCGGCCTGAAAGGTATTATCTGAACCTAATTGGGTGAAGAGAGAACCTTGAGACAATCCGAAGGTGCCTGTTTCCAGCATATTTTCTGCATCGCTGGTCTTCCCTTGACCGACCTCATGGAAGAAATTGTCGAAGGCTAATGTTTGCTTATTGTCATTTTCTAAACTATTCAAAAATGGTGTTACCTCTTGTCCGTCAACCTTCATATTGATCAAAAATTGTTGGAAGCTTTCCAAGTGGATCACGATAATATTTTTGCCTTTTGCGATACCGTATTTACTTAGATCGGGCGCTGCATAATGACTCTTCGTATATTTTAGAATGTCTGTTAAACCATTACTTGAAGCGTGAGCCCGCACACTGTTGGTCTGCTCAGTCTTAATCCCATCATAAACAGTAAAGGCATCCAGCCCTAAATATTTAACAATATACGAACGGTCAAAGGTTCGCTGCAGTAATTGTGGGCGATTAGCCTCGCTTAAGGATAAATTGATTGAGAAGGTCAATGCTGCTAGACAGCTAACTGCTACTGCAAATGTTTTTTTGATCGGCTTGCTGGCAATTTCTTTGTGTTTAGCAAAGAGATAGATTAGAATGCCTAAAAATATAATTACGTCCAGCCAATAAAAAATATCATGCACCTTCATTAAGGCAAAAGAACTGCTTGAAATTCCTTGTGAAACTTTAGAAAAACCAAGAATTGATTTGATCGTAACAAAATCAGTAAATTCACGATAAAAAATCACATTCAAGTATAAAATCAAGGTATTTAACAGATCCATTAAAAACAACACGATCAAGGCTGGCTTAAATTTCTTTACGTAAAGGAACACGCCAAACAACAGCAAGGTTGTAGCAATTGGATTGATCCACAAAATGAAGGTCTGAATGGACCCTTCCACCCCTAATGAAAAATCTACATAATAGGCTAAAATTGTTTTTGCCCAAAATAGCAGACTAACTGTCAGTAGGATCAGCCAACGATTGCTAAACGCTTTTTTTACCCGGTTCATCCGGATCACTTCTTTCTCTATTAAATTGTCCGTTTCTACTATAGAGCAGAATATAAAAAAATGCATATTTATTTGTATTGAAGGCTCAATCTTATTTTTTGGCTTAAATAGCGGTTTTTCCTTTAAAATTTAAGGAAAGACCCGCTAATTTTATCGCTTTTTCAGGTCAAGTGAAAATTTCCTAAGACATAAAATTTTCACATTCTTAATAATTATCCATAAAATAACAAAAACACCTTCCAGCGACTAACTGGAAGGTGTATTTTTAGGCTTCGCGTTTCATGACAATCCCTGTATATATCCATATAGTTAATACATAATAGATAAAGTATAAAACAAAGAAGATCAAAAATGGCATCCAGATGTTGCTGTAAGGTTCAGACAAAAGTGTAGTGAATAACTGCAGTCCAAACAAGACATGCGTGACTCCTAACAAGCCTGGGACCAAAAATAAGATACCGATCTCTTTGCGAATTGATTGCTTCAACAACTGACGGCGTGCACCGATTTTTTCCAGCATGCTGTAGCGTTGGATATCACTTTTTGCACCAGATAAAATTTTAAACATCAAACAGCTGGCTAACATGGTTAGAAAGGCAATTCCCAAGAAGAAGCCCATAAATTCAAAGCCTGAGAACAGCGCATTGTATAGCTCATAAACCAGAGCCTTTTGATTCATGCCTGCTGAATTTTTATCCAATGTCGGATTTTTATGGAAATTTTCTTCGGCTAAATTTTTCAAAGCATCCTTATCTTTGGCAAAATCAGCCACTGTAATCAACCGTATCTCCGTTGTGTTACCAGGTAATGCTGAGAATGCTTCACTAGATAAAAATTGATGCTTCTTCGCACTTTGCTCTGGTAATTCCAACGATCTTAATTGATCCGAGGCTGACAAATCGTTTGCCAACTGTTCTCCCGTATAGCGCACTTCTTTCGTTTGACGGCTAGCCGTAAACTCCTTGACCTTCAAAGGGGCTTGATCAAATTGTGAACGATCGTAATAAACGGTCTCATTATCCTCTTTCTGTTGATAAACAGCATCAGAAGTTGGAGTGATTTTATCAAGCTCAGTTTCACTAAAGCTTTGTCCATTGTTTAATACTAAGTCATAAGCAGAAGTTGCTTCAGTCATTTTCATGATTTCATTATGGAAGCCTAATCCAACAGTAATGGCACCTAGAGCTAGAGCAAAAAGCATCGCCACCATCGATAGAATTCGCGTATAATCTTGAATCCGGAAGCTTAATTGCGACAACGTAAAATTATTCAGCTTCTTCAAAGCGATGCTATCACGTCGTTTCAGTAAATCCAGTACGAAAATCAAAATTGAATGAAACACAAAATACGTACCTAAAATAATGGTAATCAAGGCAATAATCAAGGCTAGAAAAGCCAGCTTCATTAATTGCGTCATCATGAAGTAGCCGATTCCTAGGAAAATGATTCCTGCCAGAACCTCCAATACTAACGTAAAAAGCTTACGATTAGCAGGTAGAGGCGTTTCACTAGCTTTTAGCAAATTCAAGATTGGCTTTTTCACAATCGTCATGGCATTTACGAATGCTGCCAATAAGAAAATCACGGTGAAAAAAATCAATGTAAATAGCACGGCTGAAGAATTTACAGCGGTGAAATGAGTAATTTTAATGTCTAATTGTTTGACCAACAATTGCTGCACAACGCCGCTTAATCCAATACCAAGCAAAGTGCCGACAATAGTCGCGCCAACGCCTACCACAAAAGTTTCAATAAAAATCAACTGTGCGATTTTACGGCCTTTTGCTCCTAACATCATAAACATCGCGTAATCCTTTTGACGCATCGTCATCAGAAAGGAGTTGGCGTATAAAATGTAGACGAAGGTAATAATTGAAAGTAGGACGGTTCCTAAATGAAAGATCATTACTACCGATGAGATCATTGAATTACTTTCCAAAAAGGTCTTATTCGTTGCTAGACCCTCAAACATATAAAAGATTCCTGAGGCTACTACAAGTCCTGAAAATAAGACCACATAGTCACGCAAGCGTCCTTTGATTCCAGCAAGCGATAATTTTAAAAGCATCGAATGACCTCCTACTGTTCCAAATTACCGAGAATGCTTAAAATTTGACGATAAAAAGCTTCCCGAGTTTGGTTTTCTCTTTTTACTTCTTGATAGATCACGCCGTCTTTAATGAACAAGATCCGTTGACAATAACTAGCAGAAAACGGATCATGTGTTACCAATAAAATCGATACTTGGTCCCTTTGATTCAATTCCTCCATCGTGTCTAACAGATCCCTTGCACTGTTAGAATCCAACGCACCTGTTGGTTCATCTCCCAAAAGAATAGTTGGCTGGGTAATCAAGGCGCGCGCTGCAGCGATCCGTTGCTTTTGACCACCAGAGATTTGGGCCGGATAGCTATTTAAAATACCATCGATTGATAAACGTTTTGCCACTTCAGCTACTCGCCGATGGATGACTTTGCTCTTAGCCCCTTGTAAGGATAATGGAACTGCGATATTTTCTGCTGCTGTTAAATTTTCCAACAAATTGAAATCTTGGAAAATAAAACCAATCTCGCGACTACGGAAATCGGCTAATTGATTGCCCGATAATTTGGTTACATCCGCCTGATTAATCTGAATTTTGCCGTCAGTTGGTTTATCCAATGTTGCTAATAAATTTAATAAGGTTGATTTACCAGAGCCAGATGCTCCCATGATTCCGACGAATTCACCCTTTTCTACTTCAAATGAAATACCTTTCAAGGCCTGAGTTTTTTTCTGATTGCCTTTTCCGTAGGTTTTCTTTACCTCATTTACTGATACGATTTTTTCCATACTTCCACTCCTCGTAATTAAACTAAGAGGGTCATTTTTGATGACCCGTCTTCTTCATCAATGCAACAGTCAAGGTTAAATTAAACACCTAATTTATCCGCTGCTTTTTTAGGTAGATCTTTTTGTTGGACCTCTTCATAGGAAGTCACCCCTTTTTTCTTGTTCCAGGTAACTTTAAGAAATGCTTCCCGGCGCAGCGGACGGTCTTTATTTGCATTAAAATCTAACTCTTTTTTGTTTCCATCCTTGTCATAGCCTGGCAACGAGTATTTGTAATCAACGTAATTATTGCCGCTGCCATCTTTTTCTTCCACACGTTGACCATCTGTTGTGATCTGAACGAAATACTCATCTCCACCTTTGACGACTTTATCTGCTATTTGTAAGCCTACAAAGGCGATAACAATTAAACTAACTAAACCGATTAAAATTTTTTTCATAACTGATTGCTCCTTTTTGATTTCTAGAGCAACTATACAAAAATTCTGAAAATCCAACCATTGAAACCTACTAAAAACACCTAACATTTTTGTCATTTTGAAGATTTTTCGCCGACAAAAAGCTACCCTCAACTTTTTTGATACCAGCTTTTCATCCCAACTAACCAAATTTTGTTCCCCTTATTGATGGTCAGCGTCAAATCTTTAAAAACAGGTATTATACTAAACTTTTTCGTAATATTATTTACTTGAATCAGCATTTTATTATTTTGAAATTCCAAAAAAAGAATTTTACCGCATGATCATGCTTTTTCTTTAAATTCAGATACCTTAGACAGACTTCTCCCTTAAACACTGATTTAAAGTTACATGAATGACAAAAATGAACATAAAAAATAAGCTAGCCTCAACATTGTTCCCGTTGATTCTAGCTCACTTTAAGATTTCCAGACTAAGCACCTTAGTCTTAGAAGCTGTTCATGCTCATTTTACGACGAAGCGTTTCATCTGCGGCAGCTTAATAAACCAAGCTACTAACAGACAAGAAACAATTTTATCCACTAGATTGCCGGTTACGGCACCCCAATAGGTCGCAGAAATCATTTCCTTACCAGACGCTCGCAATGCCATGATGACGACATCCGTTCCTGATCCGGTAAAACCGCCAAACAGGGCCAATCGAATTGGTGCGCCAATCATTGGACAAATAAAGGCTAACAAAAGACCTGCGATTACTGCTTTTCCAAAACCAAAACCATTTTTCGCTAATAAGGCGACGATAATCGCGACAGCCACATTCACTAATGCGAAAGGAATCGCCGTCACTCCGCCGATCAGCCCCATCAATAAGTTGGTGGTCACACCGGTTAAGATTCCATAGCCCATTCCAAAATTGGCCGCGATAAAAATCGTACCCATCGTATCTAAGAACAATAACGGAATCCGCAGCATCGACACTGCTTCTCCTAACACCACATTTAATCCTACCGCTATGGCACACATTGCGATCACTTTTGCTTTACTATTCATTATCTAATCCTTTCTCTAAAAAACGTTGCAACTGTTCATCAAAATCCCCTTGATCCTCTTCACTGTAAGACGTAGGCACCTCCAAATAATTCGTACCGATTTTGGCCTGTTGACATTCTGCGAAAAACTCTTCCATTAAGAAACCTCGTTGCCCACTGATGGAACAATTCGGGCTTTCATGGATGCCGATTATTCCTAGATACTGATGGCCTTCTGCTTGATACGCTTGAATCTGCTGAATGATCGGCTGCAGCATTGTCTGACATTGATGACGATAATCAGGCAAATCACGGTATTCTTCATAAGTCATCGGCGGACGATCTCCGCCCAAGACGATAAACTCAGGACACGGCAGCTGTATCAGCGCAATCCCGCTGCGCAACAACTCGATCGCAAAGGGGAAGGCTCCTCGTGCTCTTTCCCACCCGTGAATCACAGCATTTTGATTCAAAACACAATGAGACACGGCTACTAATTGCTTCTGTGGTTCTATAATCCTATCTCCTTTCTTTTAGTTAAAAATCTCCTGCAAGCTTTCCTGAATTGCTGCGAATTCTTCTATCGCAATCGTTCGTACGTCCAAGAAATTGCAATCATCCTTGATCCGGCTAATGATTGGTGTAGCAGCTAATCGCAGTTTTTCTTGCAGCGTATCCGCAGAGAATTTACTACTGCTTAAAGCAACAGCATAGGTCGGCAATAAGTGCTCTGGGTAAGAACCGCCACCGATTTTGCTACTGTCCTTTTCGATCTTCACACTTAGCTCAGTGATTGATTGCAGCATCACTGCTAGTTCAGCTGCTTTACCTAAGCAGTCCTCTTCACTTTGTCCGATCATTTGTAAGGTCGGCACGGATTTTAAAGCTTCTTTTTCATCAAGATATAAAGACAGCGTTGCTTCCAGTGCACTTAAAGTCATTTTATCGATACGCAAAGCTCGCAATAATTGATTTTTTTTCATCTTGTCAATGTATTCTTTTTTCCCAACGATGATGCCAGCCTGTGGACCACCTAACAGCTTGTCTCCGCTGAAGGTTACAATGTCACAGCCCTGATCTAGAACTTCTTTCACTGTAGGTTCGTAAGGTAATCCGAACGGTCGCATATCCATCAGTAACCCGCTGCCTAGATCATTAATCAATGGTAAGTTCTTGGCATGGGCTAACTCTGCTAGATCATTTAACACCGGTGTTTCGGTAAATCCAACGATGCGATAATTACTGGTGTGTACCTTCAAGATCGCACCTGTTTCTTCCGTCAACGCTTTTTCATAGTCGGCTAAGTGTGTTTTATTGGTTGTACCCACCTCCACAATCGTACCACCGCTTGACGTAATTACGTCAGGAATGCGGAATGCTCCACCAATCTCCACCAACTCGCCTCGCGAAACTAACACTTCTTTTTCTTGTGTCAAGGTACTTAAAACGAGTAATACGGCTGCAGCATTATTATTTACTACCAGAACATCTTCAGCCCCTGTAAGCTTCTTCACGATTGATACTAAGTGACTATAACGCGACCCCCGCTTGCCACTTTCTAAGTCAAATTCTAGATTTGAGTAATGAAAGCTAGTAGCTAGGAGCTGTTCTTTTGTTTTTTCGCTTAATGAAGAACGCCCTAAATTCGTATGGATTACAGTTCCGGTCCCATTAATTACGCGTCGTAGTGAAAATTGCTTTTCCTCTAGCTGCTTGTGAATCAGTTCTACGACCTCTTTCTGGTCAATAATGGTTTTTCTAGTCCCGTCAACTACTGCTGCTCGAAAACTTGCTAAAACCTGCTGCGTAGCTTCTTTGGCTTTTCCATGAGGATAATTTGAATCAATCTGCTTCAATAGAACATCTACGGAAGGCAAACTTGCTAAAATATTCTGAATCTCTTTTGACATAGGCCACCTGCTTTCTTAGCGTAACGCCAGATTTTGTAATGCTGCTAAGACTGTATCAACCTCAGCCTTAGTGGTAAAATTAGAAAACGACAAACGCACCGTCCCGCGATCAGCCGTACCTAATGCTTCGTGCATTAAGGGTGCACAATGATACCCCGGTCTGGTCGCAATTTCAAACTCCTCCCATAATAAATCACTGACGATTGCCGATTCCGCATCTTTGATATTAATCGAAAAAACATCCACTCGCGGACCGCTGAAATCACCGTAAATCGTCAGACCATCAATTTTTTTGAGCTCATGATAAAAATAATCACCCAATGTTGCTTTTTCTTCTTTTTCTTTTACCCACTGAATACTAGCGGTCAAACCCGCTAAGCCAGGAATATTCAGAGTTCCAGCTTCTAATAGGGTAGGAAGTTCTTTCGGCTGAACCTTTGAAAAAGACTGCATCCCATCGCCGCCCGTGAGCACTGGCTCCAAAGGCAGGTCCTTTAGTAGGCAAACTCCGCCAGTCCCCTGTGGACCATAAAGTGATTTATGTCCCGTAAAACAAGCGGCGGCGATTTTCCCATCACTGAGATCAATTGGAACTACTCCGGCAGTTTGCGAAACATCAATAATCAAATAAAGCTTGTGCTCTGCGCAAAACGTCTTGACCCATTCTAGATCCAGTAGATTCCCTGTAACATTACTCGCATGATTGCAAATCACAGCCTTCGTTTCTGGACGAAGCTTTTCGGCAAATTCTTGATAGTTAAGACGACCAGTTAATGCTTCGCTAGAAACCACATCAAAGCTGGCACCTGCGGCTTCTAACTGATACAGCGGTCGTAAAACAGAATTATGCTCCCAAGCAGTCGTGATTACATGGTCTCCCGCCTGAATCAAGCCCTTCAAAACTTCATTCAGAGCGACCGTCGCATTATTTGTAAAAGCGACCTCATACCGTTTATCTGCTTTGAATAGCTCCTTCAGCTGATTACGGGCTTTTTCCGCCACACGATAACCTGCTAGAGAGTACCCGTGAGCACCGCGAGAGGGATTGCCATATTCACCTGTTAAAATCGTCGTCATCGCTTCTGCCACGACAGCCGGTTTTTGAGCAGTCGTAGCGGCATTATCCAAATAAATGCTCATTTATTTTCCCTTCTCTCCTAGCACACGATAGTTCTCTACACGTTTTGTAATTTCCTGCTTATCCATATATTCAAGAATCAGCATGGAAGACTTACGACTGGAATCTGTCAAATCGCGAAAATCTCCTAGCGTCATTTGCCCGTGTTCTGCGATATATTTTTGAATCAATCCCACTGATTGATCAAAAACCTTTCCTAACAATACAAACTCATGGGTTAAGAAGACCACCGTATCGCCGTTTAAGGCTTCCAAGACTTCCTCTGCATTTTTATCTAAGTCGAATAATTCTTCTTTTTTAACAGGTGTATAGCCATTTTTAGCAAGTATCTGTTCGATTTTTTCTTTCGCGGCTTGCTGATATTTGTTGAAAGTCACCTCGAAATCATTCAAAGCGATCTTGTCATTATTTTCTTTAACAACAGTTTCCTTCATCAAAGTAATCAGCGCTGAGATTTCCTTCTCCGCTAAAACACCCCGCATCCGTGAACGAAATTCCTCTAACGGCATCCCATAACGCAACCGATATTGCTTATGATAGGCTGACAGGATTTCGGTTGCCTGCTCCACCAATTTTTGATAGCTAGTCTGAGCTAGATAGCCAACCTTGGTTTCAATTACACGACCTTCTGTTAACATCTCCGTTAAAATCGGCTGCAGCTCTTCTTTACCCACACCTAAATATTCTAATAATTCTTTTTCTTTCGTAAACGGCTGCTTTTTATTAATCATGAAATCTGCGATTAGTTCATCTAAGCTGCCCTCTTCTTTAGCCTTTAAGCTTTCCAGAATTTCTACTTTGAAACGACGATGTTTGTGTGGTGCCGCATCTAAAACCTCACCCCCAGCAATTGTATGCATTGGAGAATAGGTTCGTAAAATGAAGCGATCCCGCTCTTTTACTGCTACCTGCTCTTCCAGCCGCAGTTGTAGGAATCCGTCTTCTCCCGGACCAATCCAGTCAACACCTAATGGGACTGTTCGTGCCATTACTTCCCGCGTACCAACTAGCAAGCGGACCCGATCCCATAAGCCGATCCCGCCCTCTACTTCAGGCAGGCAGGTAACTTTTACATCCAGCATCCAGGTGTCCTCCAGCTTCTCTGAAACAGACAAGACATCGCCTCGTTGAATTTCATCCGTGGCGATATTCGCTAAATTCAAAGCCGTTCGTTGCCCCGGCTGAGCGCTTTTTACATCCGTCTCATGAACCTGAATGTTTCTTACTCGCGTTTTTTTCTGGCTTGGATAAAGGTACAAATCATCCCCAGCATTGATGGAGCCATCTAGTAAGGTCCCTGTAACAACCGTACCAAAACCTTTTACGCTAAAGACCCGATCCACATTCAACCGCGCGGAGCCGCTGGCTGTACGTTCTTGTGCTTCTTCTGAGTGCTCTTGAATTTTGGCTAACAGTTCTTTGATTCCTGTACCAGTCACCGCATCTGTCTCGATTAAATCCGCTTCAGCTAACGGCGTATCTGCTAATTGTTCACGGATATCGTCCACGACCAACTCCTTCAAATCAGGATCAACAGTATCTACTTTGGTCAACACAATCAAGTAATCACGAATCCCTAATAACGTTAAAATATCAATGTGTTCCTTCGTTTGCGGCATGATTCCTTCCGCAGCATCAATCACCAGCAGAACCAGATTAATACCCGGCAAACCAGCGACCATGTTTTTAATAAATTTTTCGTGCCCCGGCACATCTACGATCCCGACTCGCTTCTTATTCGGCAAATCCAAATAAGCAAATCCCAAGTTGATCGACATCCCGCGTTTTTTTTCTTCACTGGTGGTATCCGTTTCGATACCCGTCAGCGCTTTAATCAACGTGGTTTTTCCATGGTCGATATGCCCAGCCGTTCCTATCACAATATTTGCCATCTGCTTATCCTTTCTGAACCAATATATAGTTTGTCTTCAGGCCTTCTTGGGCTACATGATAATAGCCCTCTGAGGCAATCTCTGCCGCTGTAAGCAAAGACGTTAACGCCTCCTCTTCTTTCAACGGATATTTCAAAGAAAAGCCGCAACTAGCATGAATCTTTTCCGGTGTGGGAATGATTCGAACGGCAAGTTGGGCTTCCTTCGCGATTTCCTCAGCTTTCATGGCCTCCCGGGTTGAATAAAACAACGCAACACCGTACGTCTGCATAAAAACTGCTCCTTTTTTCATAATACTGTAATCAATAAGCTACAGCTTCAAGCCATATTCCTCTAATGATGTGCTGCACCCTCTATGGTTTAACGATTCTCGGTGCTTGGCGCATCATTTCCACGATGCGATACATATTCGTCACTTCGCCAACTGCTGCGGTCAACTCGTAAAAATTCAAACAAGCTCCGCAGGCGTAAATTTCCACACCTTGTTCTGCTAAGCCTTTCAAATCCTCCAGCGAATCAGAACCTTCTATCACAGAATGCACACCGCCATTATAAAAAATGACTTTTCCCGGCAATACATCTTGTTCGGTCAATGAATAGATAAAGCCCTTCAACAGATTTTTACCTAATTCATCTGAGCCGCGTCCCATGACATTCGTATCTACGACCACGATATAATCGTCCGTTGTAACCATTGATTCAGCTGCTTGAGGTGCTTCTTCAGTCAGAGCCGCATTTCCTTTTGAAATAACCACAGTATAATGATTCGGCGCATCCTGATCCATTTGATAGATATAGCCAAGTTGCTCCGCCATTTTTTTCAAATTTTGCGTAGCGATCTCATTATCCACCAGTGTTTGCACAACTTCATGCTCCCGCAGTGCTTTTTTTGTTTCGATGACTGGTAACGGGCAAGCTTTGCCTAACGCATCAATTTTAAACATTTCTTCCACTCCGATCCTCAATTGACTTTCGTCTTCTTGCGATTAATAAACGATCAATTCCTTCTCTTGCTTCTCGATGACAACACCAAAATCTTGTGCCGGAATATCGGCAGCTTGTAATTCCTGTACTAGCGTGTCCGCTTGATCTGCAGGAACGCTGACTAATAATCCCCCAGAAGTTTGTGGATCAAACAACAATTCTTCAATCCCAAAATCATCAAGCTGAAAATCCATCTTCTGTTCCATGTAATTTCGATTACGTTGACCGCCAGCAGTTAAAATAAATTCTTTCGCGCCTTGATACGCCTCTTCAAAATACGGCAAATCTTTCGAATGAATTTTCGCGCTAAAACGTTCGTTCATCATTTCATGTAGATGTCCAGCCAAGCCAAAGCCCGTCACATCAGTACAGCTGTTGATCGGGTATTTGCGAATAATATCCATCGCATACTTGTTCAATGTCTCCATGCTCGTGGTAGCTTTCACAAACGCTTCTTCGCTGATTTCTTCAGCACTGTAGCCCACCGTGATGATGCTGACGCCCAATGGCTTCGTCAAAATCAGGTGATCGCCTAGCTGACAGGTATTGTTTTGATAAATTTTATTCGGATCAATCGTCCCTGTTACAGACAAGCCGTATTTCACCGACTGGTCATGAATCGAGTGGCCGCCAGCCAAGATTGCTCCAGCTTCTTGCACCTTTTCAGCGCCGCCTCGTAAGATTTCTTTTAATATATTCAAGTCCTTTTCTTCTGGGAAAGCGACAATATTAAGAGCGGACAAAACCTCGCCACCCATTGCATACACATCGCTTAGTGCATTTGCTGCAGCGATTTTACCAAAAAGATAAGGATCAGTCACCATCGTTGGGAAAAAATCTAACGTTTGAATAATTGCTAAGTCATCACGCAGTTTAATAACAGCGGCATCATCTGTCGAGTCAAATCCTACCAGTAAATTTTCATTGGTCGCTTTTGGTAAATCCGCCAGCAACTCTCCTAAATTCCCTGGTCCGATTTTCGCATTGCAGCCACCGCAGACAATCAATTGTTGAGCTGTCTCCATGCTTTCCACCATCCTTCACGTTCTCTATTATAACAGTTTACTTTTTGTTTCTCTACGTATATTTCCATCCAATTTATAACGATTTTAATCTCTCATAAAAACGCTTTTAATTTCTGTGATGATTTCTTATTTGAGGATGAGAACAGCATTAAAAAATGCGTTTCCTAAACAAAATAGGAAACGCATTTATGCTCATTTAGCCGGATGATTTCAGCTCTTTACTGATACAAACACCTCAGAGAAGCTCAATTTACCAGCAACTTTAACTTTAATATTAACAGCCTGTTTAGGCAGATACGCCAAAGGAATGACTTCGACAAAAATTGTTTTCAAAGTATCAACGGACGCGCCTGAATCAACCGCTTCTTTTCGAGCAGTGTCGATCGCCAGATTCACTGCCTCCTCTTGCGTTTGATTCTCTAATGAATAGACCGAATTTACTTCACCTGAGACTTCCCCTAAAGCAGCTCCGATCGCATTAGCGGCATCATAATTTTCTGGAACAATTACTTCTGACACCCCGTTCATTTCTTTGGGCAGAATGATGCTGCCTCCACCAACTAAAATAACAGGAACCTCTTTGCGATCTGTCTTCATTTGATCAATCGCATCTTCAATCAGTTCTCGTATTTTTTCCTTTGTTTGATTCACTAGATTCACCTCTAAATCAGGTGAAATAGCTCCATCTACCGGATGATTCTTTTGATTAGCGATCGCGATATCTGTCGTACATAAGACCTTTCCGCCAAAAGATAAACTTTCTTCCAAAATTCGATAGCCTAAGCTTTCTGGTCCGACTCTAAGTTCGTTTTCCACATGTACAATCGTTCCTCCACCTAATCCAATCGATAGAACATCTGGCATCCGGAAATTTGTTCTGATTCCACCAATCACAGTTGCTAGTGACGATTCGCGGGGAAACCCTTTTTTCAAAACCCCAATATCTGTTGTCGTTCCACCGACATCGACAACTAAAGCATTCTCCAAGTTGCTTAAATGCGCGGCTCCACGAATGGAATTAGTTGGACCGCAGCCGATCGTTAATACAGGATAACGCAAAGCTTTTTCTAAATTCATTAATGTACCATCATTTTGGCAAATAAAAACCTCGGCAGTCAGATTATTATTACTTAACGCTTGCTTCAATCCACGAATCATTTGCTGAATCGTTTGTGTTAAGGCAGCATTTAAAATACTAGCATTTTCTCTTTCCAATAGTCCAATAGAACCAATCTCGCTAGATAAGGTTACCGGAACTGCTAACTCTTCTTCTACAATAGCGGCAACCTGTTTTTCCTGCTCTCTGTTGACTGGTGAGAACACACCAACTACTGCTACGGCTTCTACTTTGCCTTTCATATGTTGACAAACTTCACGGATTTCCGTGTCATTAACTTCAGCAATTTTATTTCCATTGTATTCATAGCCGCCTGAGACAATAGCTGTCTGCGCGTTCATTTTTTCGGCAAGATCCTCTGGCCAGCCAACCATGGGAGCAACCGCAGTGGTGGCTGGTTTGGCTAAACGAATGATTCCCACCTTGCTCATTTCTTTTCTCTGAACAATCGCATTCGTACAATGAGTAGTCCCTAACATGACCACACTGATTTTATCCGTTGGGATACGCGTTTCTGCTAAAATTTTTTGAATCGCCGCATCAATTCCTAGACTAACATTCTCCATCGTAGGGCTTTTGATTTTTCCGATACAGTTTAAATTCTCATCTAAAATCGCGCAATCCGTATTCGTTCCGCCAACATCAATCCCTAATCTATACATATCGCTTCTTCTCCCATCAGTTCTTCCACCGGTCTGTACTCTATTTCGTATCCAAAATAGTTCGGTCCGGCTACTTCTATGCCTTTTTTTGTTCGCCATTTAGCGTCACACGGTAAGGCAATCACATGAATACGCGCACCATAGCGCAAGGTTTCTGTCGTAATCGGACGGCCGGTCTCATAATCCAATGCACAAATCAAATCAGGGGTCGAAGCAAGAACTTTTCCGTCTTTTTTGGCTAGCAACAATTCATTTTGAAAAAGAACCTCTAACTCCTCACCTTTATTCTTACCGATACCGGCACACGTCGCACTGCCGCGTGTAAAGCCGCCTTCCACATTCCGTTCAATATTCTTGATCTTCCCTTCAAACAAGGAATACCCCTTCAACGTAGATAATAGACGCTTAACTGGAGCTGTAGTCTCTTTCGAATCGGTTAATTCTTCACCAATTTTTTTAGCTAAGCTCAAAGTTCCGCGAATCCCACATTCTTTCACGACTTTTCCAGGAAAAACATTATCCACCATATTGGCGCTGCCACCCATCACATCGGTAATCGCACGAGCAATTTTTTCAGACCATTCCCCGTCTTTTGGATAATAGATGATTCGATTTCCTTGGCTATCAGCCATTGCTACAATCTCAGGCTGATAACCCTTTAAGAAGAAGGTAACCATTTGTGATTCTGGAAAAGCCCGACCCATGGCATCAGCATCCACGATCGGCAATCCCATTTTTGCAGCGCAGGCAATCGGCAGCAAGGAGTTTCCGCCGCCAATTTCAATCGGCATAATCGCTTGTGTTCTTTCAGGAAAAGTTTCCTTTAATACTTCGGCAGGAGCATAGAGTTCTTCTTCTGAAGCAATTTTCTCGTTCGAAACAGAAGGTGCACCAATCGATCCAACAGGCATGACTAGAGCATCATCGTCCAAGTCTTCTACTTTTAAAACCCTCACTGGACCATATTTTTGAAGCGCCTGCAGCGCCATCAATCGACCGACAAACGGATCTCCGCCGCCACCGGTTCCCAGCAACGTTGCACCGATTGAAATATTTTCTAAATCTTCTACCGTAATCCATTCCATGAGTTATTTCCGTCCTTTAGTCAATTTTGTCATAATAAAATAGCAAAGCCCCGCCACTAAAATACCGTCTAAAGCTGAAACATTCGTTAGCGTAAACAAGCCAAAGCCGGCTGGCGGCTGACTAGTCATAAAGGCAACTGTACTGCCGACTACCCAAGAAAAAATAGAAATCGGATAATAGTCCTGTAGCTTTTCTTCGTAAGAGAAATCATACTTCTCTTTGTATAAGAAATAGTCAATCATATATATCCCAGCAATTGGTGAGACTAAAACCGTCACGATCGATAGAAAGTTTTCAAACATGCCGTAAATCCCAAACATCGCCATTAAAATACCCAGTGTACCGCAAACAATGGTAATTAGTTTAGGGTTAATATTTTTAAACACTATCGAAAAGTCCAAAGAAGCGGAATAAAGATTGTTTGTGTTCGTCGTCCATTGTGCAAGTGTTAAAACTAAAATAGATGGGATACCTAGACCTAAAGTAAAGAAAACTGCCGTAAGATCAGCCGTATTCATCACCTTGACTAAAATCAAGGAAATGATAATCATAAAACTATTCCCGATAGTAAACCCAACAAAGCCAGCAATCATTGCCTGCTTTGGATTTTGTGCCCAACGTGCAACATCCGGTGCCATAACAACTCCCACCATATACACACCAATAACAAGAGAAACTGCTAAGCCAAAAGAGAGGCTGGAGCCTTGAGGTGCACTAGCCAAGCCAGATGTCCCATTCCGATTTAAGGACATGAGGGTTGCAACGATGATTAATACAGCTAATAATGGAACAGAATAAGTACATAACTTCTCAATCGCCTGATAGCCCCAGAAGGCCGAGAGCATCATTAAACTCCCGCCAATCAATGACAACAGCCATGAAGGTGTGTTAGCACCCGTCAACTGATTAATCGCCGCGCCAATATTTTCAGCAAAGAACCCAATCTGCACACCAAACCAGCCCAAAGAAGAAATCCCCATGATTGCCCCCATCAATGAAGCACCCTTCTTTCCAAAAGAGATTCTGGAAATCATTCCCGTTGATAGTCCAGCCTTCGCGCCAATGTAGGTCGCACCAATTGCCAATATTCCTAGAATAACCGATCCAATAATCACTGCATAGATAGCCGTCCAAAACGCCATCCCCTGCGATAATGCAACCCCCATAAACATTCCAGACAAGTCAATACCGATAGCAATCCACACCATACTAATGGATAACCAGCGCTTTCTGTCTTTTTCTGGTACACGTTCTCTTTCATAATTTCCCGAATTTGTTTCCACTGTTTCTTCCATTTAACACCCTCATTTCTGAATATTCTGACAAATAAATATTTTATCATTATAGCTAAATGAGAATTCTCTGACTATGTTAATCTGACAAAATAGAAGAAGCCGTCTTGTCAATATTGACAAAAGCGGCTTTCCATCAGTCTTTATCCGAATATTTTCGGTAATAAATTAGATTTTTAATCAACAAATAACGCGAAGCTGTATGAGAAAAGGACATTCCTAAGCGTTCTTGTGCTCGTTTCAATCGATACTTAATCGTATTATTATGCAAAAAAAGTTGTCTCGCTGTATCATTAATATTCTCATCGCAATCTAAAAAGAAAACTGCTAACGACTCGATGAAATCCTCCTCTAAATACGACTCTAAAAAAATCGATTCCGTCTCCTGCGTCACATCTTTCAACAGATATAGCTCTTCTGGATAAAAACATCTTTTCTTCGGAAAAACCTTTTTACTGTCTTCGATCTGATCCAGAATAAATGACATCTGTTTAAAAACAGATGGTAAACCTAAAAACTCTCTACCAATATAAAAATAGTCTGTCTTAACATCATATAACGGAAAAATTGCCGTAGCTGTCAGGTCCAAAGAATTACTAATCAACCACTCCAGATCCTTTTCCTGATAATAAATCCCTTTCATTTTATAAGCAGTTCTGCCTCTTTTAGGTGTTCCATTTTGTATACAATACAATTTTAAAGGCTGATTCACGTCAATTCCTTCTTTTTGAGCTAAGAGCATAGCCGTATGAAAATCCTCTGTTTGACAGGCAGAGAAAAACTGTTGGCCAGTATTCAGCAGCTGTCCTTCGCCAAAATACTTAATCATTTTTTCAACGACTGTCTTTATTCCATCTATTTGCTTGTCTGCCAAGGGTTCTCTTCTAAAAATCGCTAAATAATAATGGTGCTCCAAGGAAGACAGCGATAACTGAATATCCGTTTGAAAATAATAATTTTGATTTACCTCTACAGGAGTATTTTTTTTAGCTTCCTTCTCCCTTTTATTAGCAATGATCTCTCTTAAATTATGATCCAGACTTCGCGGCCACGCCTTTGATAACAAAACCTCGTCTTCCTGACTTTTAATGAACAAGCTGCACTTGAACTTGTCCGATAAAATACTTAATCCTGTTTCAATCTGATTCGGTGCAGGCAACTGTCGAATCGTCTCAAGCAAAACCTCTTGTTGAGGATCTAAATCCGCTTCTTCTTTACTGATATAAGACAAAGCTTCAGAAATTACCTCGCTATATCTCAGATCCATTCGATTGATCGGCATTAAAATCAAAACCATTTCCAATTCGTTCATCTTAGCAATTACTTTTTCTGAAACTTCGGGCATGATCAGACCAACATAGTATAAGATAATCCCTAACTGGCTGTGTTGATGAAGGATCGAGATAATCTCAAGCTGCTTATCAACATCATGAGCGATTTGAGCAAAAGAAGTAAGAACCAGTTCGTTTCCGGAGTATTCCCCTTTTATCGGCATTCCGCCATACAGTTTTGGTTCAGAAACCTCCAAAACAGAAATCGTAGTGACCAAACGCTGTCTTTGAGATGCACCAGCGATTATCTTTGCTCCCTTCATGGAAGACAATCTCAATATATCCTGAACGTTCAACGATATTCCCCCTTCACGAAAGCGTTTGAATCATTCTATCAAAAAATGAAAATAATATCATTTAGTTCTTAATTTTTTATTAGAATAAACCGATTAAGATTTTCTTCCGCGTCTAAAACTCCTTTGTATACCAAAAAAACTACCTACTCAAATCGAGCAGGTAGTTTTGACGATGAACTTTACTGTGCAGTCTGAGCTGCGTTCATACTCTTGCGAATATACATTACACCAGTAATAATGATAACTACGATAATAATATAAGTAAGTACATTTAAATCTAGTCCAGTTACGAATTTAGCAGCAATGATTACCCCAATAATCCCACCGACTGTAATCGCTAAACTTACTTTTCGTGCATAATCACCTGTCTTAACGAAGTTCAAACTTGCAACCGGCATCAAGCCAGCACAAGAACCCATCATTACAGGGAAAGCAACTAGCGGGCTTAGACCTAACATATAAACCATCGCCATACATGGTGCATACAACCCAACACCGATCGTCATCAACGCGCCTAGGATAAAGTTGATTACCACACCAATCACTAATTTGATACCAGTCAAAGCAGTTGCCGTATTATCTGCACCTAAAACATCAATCCAACCTTGTTGACGAGCGAACATCAAAACAGCTGTGATGATCAATGCCCAGCCCATCCAAAGCTGAACTTTCTTTTCTGGTAAGCCTGTAACAAATTTTGATCCAATAAACGCACCAACTGTTGCTGAACCAACCAAAGCGAATAAAGTCACTGGTGATACGTCGACAACCGTTGTAAAGATAAATGCTTCTACCAACACGGGAATTCCGTGACCTACATTTAATGTACCTGGTAATAAACGGTCAGAACTCAACTGTTTGGTCATATTCAAAAGCAATGTCGTCGGCGCAAAACTTCCGATTCCCAATGTATCCAAAAAGTCAGTAACAAAACCAATAATCCCTGAGACGATCCAGTTTCCTTTTCCAAGATCATCTTTGTGTTTTATACAGTCACGTCCCATGTTGACCGTGTGCAGCAACATCAAACCAACATATACAGCTAATAATACTGTTACCATATTACCCCTCCTTCATCTTTATCCTAAAAGGAAACCATCCTTCAAGGAATCTTTCGGATCAACTAAAAATGAGTTGTATCCAGTGACATAAGCAGAACCTGTTACTCGAGGAATGATGGCTTTGTATCCTCCAACTTCTGCTTCTTCAACAATTTCACCTTTAAATTTCGTGCATAAAATACTTTCATACACAAAAGTATCGCCAACTTTCATTTCGCCCTTGCCGTACAACGTCGCAAGCTTCGCACTTGTACCTGTTCCACAAGGAGAACGGTCAACTTGTCCATCACCGAAGACAACTACATTTTGATATGTTGCATCCGGGCTGGTTGGTGGTCCATAAAATTCAACAAGATCGACTGTTTTGATATGATCCAGTGTCGGGTGTTGAATCTCAATTTGTTCGTTTACAGCATCACGAATGATCATGCCTAAATCATTAAATTTAGAAGCATTTTCTGGCTTGATTTCTAAACCAACAGATGCTGCCGGTAAGATTGCAAAGAAACTTCCGCCAAAAGAAATATCCATGGCCAATTCACCAATTTCAGGAACATTGACCGTTACATTTTCTTTATAAAGGAATGATTCCACGTTTTCGAATGAAACTGATTCTGCTGAATAGTCTTCATCCAAATGAACTGTTCCGCGTACGATTCCTGCTGGTGTATCTTGAACAACTTTTACTTCACGTTCGCCTTCTTTAGCCTCTACCCAGCCTTGTTCAACTGCTGATGTCATTGCTGCAATCGTGTTGTGTCCGCACATGTTCAAATAGCCGCCAGAATCCATAAAGATAATTCCGTAGTCCGCTTCTTCATGAACGGGCTCAGTAATAAAGGCACCAAACATATCACGGTGTCCACGTGGTTCCAGCATCAACATTCTACGCAAGTCGTCTGCTTCCGTTTCTAAATAAGCTCTCTTGTCAGCCATTGTTTCACCTGGGAATTTTGGAATTCCGCCGATGATCAAACGTGCAGCTTCACCTGCTGTATGTGTATCGATCGCTGAAATCATTTTTGATACTTTCATGATTATCCTCCCTTGTTACCTAATTTTAAAAATAAATAGGACTTTGATGATTCATACTCATAAAATTTTTCGCTAACGTATTTGTTGATTATCTTTTCGCATTTTTAATTTAATTGACGCAAGCGCTTTAACTGCATCTCGATGATTGATGGTATTTTCACCAACAACCTCCGTCTCGACTCCGGCTTCTGATTTATTAAAATCCAATACGTGATCCGTAAAGTCATTTTCCACCACAAATTTCGCTTGTGTACCAATGAACTTGAGTCCAATCACGCTAATATCTCGGCGACCGATTTCCTCTAAGGTATTCGCAAAATCCACATCTGAGTTTCCCCAGCCATCTGTTGAAGCAATCACACCATTGGTGCGCATCCCTTCTAACCACGCAGCCGTTCGCTGCCCGACTAGATATTTCATTGCATTACTTTGCGGTGTTCCCACGACAACGACTCCTTGAAAGTCAATGTCTGGATCTTTACCAAGAAGATCGACGAGCGGATCTTGAAAATGATGCAGTGATGTTTCTTTGGTTGATGGGCCAATTCCCATAACGCCACCACCTATCCATTATTTACGTTAAACCATGGAACGAATCGCCCCATCGCGGTATTCATTTGCTGTTAGAAAGACCGGCATATTGTTCATATCAATGATCGAACAACCACCTTTAAAGCCACTAGGTTCATTCGGATAGAGCAACATATCATACATTGCTCCCTGACCAGCCACTTGCTTGACTAAAGCAACTTTCGGCTTACCAGGATTACTACGCTCTTCATAAACATGTACTTCACAGGCGTCTTTACCCTCCAGCATCTTCATTCTTTCGCGAATTTCTTGAACAAAATCGTCCACGATCGCAAACATTTTCAGACAAAGCTCACGATTAAAAGGAGTCCCCTTTTTCGCTAAGAGATCTACATGAATAATGTAGTCCTCCGCTTTAGGCGTCCCTGCTCGATCCAATACTAAATGATCACGCAAAACACCTTCAGAGGAGCCAAATTCATGCATTTGTTCTCCATCTTCAATAGCCCCAGTCATGACGACTGAAACTCCTGTAAGTGTATGCGTGATCCCTGTACCCAACGCACCCAACACCTTTGTGGAGATCGGAATGATATCCATAATGGTGTTGGTTTCAACTTCATGTTGTTGCGGTGGGAGCAATCGAATCGTCAGCTTCTGAATAGTGGCGTCCTCGCAGTCAAAGTCTTGCTTAATTTGTAAACGAGTTGGTTCAATACGGAAGTCGTTACCTGTAGTGACTTCTTCCATATGAAAAACTTTGATCTTTAAAGTTTCGCCTCGCATCATTCACACCTACTTTCAATGTAAACGGCGATTAATAAGTAGCGTCTTCTACGCAAGCTACGCTAAGTAGAACTAGCATTCAGAAATAAGTCGAAAATTCACAAAAATTTGAAAAGCACCAAGTAGGTACCAATCAACATCAGTTCCTACGTCACTGTGTTTCTTGGCAATTTTAGGAATTCCCGTCTTATCTCTCGACGCTAAACACTTATTAAATCAGCCTCTTGACTTAGACGTGGGCAATGTATTCATAAGGTAATGGAACAATTTTCCCTGGCGTTTCGATTGATACTAATGCTTCTAAAGTATCCTTCATGATACCTGTTTGCATTTCAATGTTGTGTGGTTCACCGGCATTGGCACCCATTGGTACACGCGGCGCAACGGCACGTGGAGTCCCGTTTTGGCGTACAACTGGTGGTAATGCGGCGATTAAAATTGTAGGAATTCCCGCTTCCTCAATAGCTCTCTGCACGATCACGGCAGTTCTATGACAGGTTCCTCAGCCAGCGGTTAAGATGACAGCGTCGACTTCTTCTTCTACTAATTTTTGAGCGATTTCTGGTCCAGTCACATCGTGGAATGCGTCTTGGTCTCCACCGCCGCCCATGAATGCGTAGTGAACAGGTGCAGATTCTTTGATAAAGCCTTCTGCAGCTAATTCATGTAAACGATCTAACGGGAACATCGAATTGATGTCGCGGTTCGCATCGGCATTATCATAACCACCGTGAGAAACCATCAAATCCTCTACTTTTGAAGTATCTGGTACTTCGCGGTATGTTGTATCACCCGCTAAATTGAAACGTTTATCTGATTTTAAGTGTACGCCAGCTGCTGTTGCTAACGCCACGCGCATTTCTTTAAGCTCTTTTTTCACAGGGGTAAAGACAGATTTTGGCGTAATCGGCACAAAAATTTCTGACTGTAACCCTTCAAAGACTGTTAAGCCCATGTGTTAATTCTCCTCTCCTGCTTCTTCACGTTTTCTTCTGGCTTCGGCCCGACGACGTTCATGCTCATAAATAGCAGTTTTATAATGTTCGTCTGGCTCTTCCGCCAAAACTTCTGGATAGCTCATTAGAAACCCAACTTCTTGACCGATCTCTAAATTATACTCAGAAATGATCATTCGACGGGGGATTTTAAGTTGACCTAAACGACCTTTTAAGTCGATTGTCACACTGGCATCGTGAAGTTCAACGATGATGCCTTCAAACATCTGTTCCGTCGAAATATATTTGAGTTTATTCATTCCATCCATTACTTCACCTTATTCTACTTCGTAAATTTCTTGGCGTTTTTTACTCTTAGGTAAGACTTGTTCGTTATCTACTAGGTCAATTTTCTTGCCTGTTGTTTTTTCGATGATCTCGATGTTGTTGGCTTTCACGTTTGGATTCCATTTACGTTCAGCAGCTTTGATCGTGCCGCCGCCCATCAAGGTCTTCAACATTGCTAGATCACGAATTGCATCTTCTTTACATAGGGTATTGTTCGACAAGATCTCATTTTCGATCCCTTGCATTGATTTGTTGTTGTCAACCATAGCGATCATCTCTGGGTTACCGACAACTAACGCACCCTGTACAGCTGAATAAGAGTCTCCGACAACTTTAATGCCGCGTTTACCAATTTCTTCGATATGTGAAGCAAAGTCGATATGGTTATTACCAAATCCTTCAGTTGTAACAATTGCGCCATCAACATCCATCGCTTCAATTGTCATACCTAAACGTTTAGAAACATAGTATTTTTCAGTATTCGCTTGCGGAGAACCTACAAACATAACACCGACTAAATCAATTTCTTCGTCTTCCATTGCTTCACGTACTAATGGTTCTCTCCAGTAGTGACGAGAAGTTTCTTTTGATGCTGGTCCAATACATGTTAATGCATGGATTCCGCCGTCTAATACTTCAGTTGGCGCTAAAATGACTGGTAAGTTTCCAAGGTCAACGTTAGGTTTCGCACCTAATGTTCCAACTGGTTCGATCGGCATGATCAAGTTATCGTGCATCGCACCTTGACCCATGATCTCTTTAACGATGATCACGCGTTTGTTACCAATCCGGCGTTTTTGTACGATTTCATCATGTTCTACAACTAGAGATTCGTCTGCTTTTTTCACTGCTTCGCGAATTTCTTGTGTAATGTAGTCAGATGCTTTATGAGCGGCTAATGGTCCAGGACGTTCCATATTCGCGCCTTCTTTAATTGTTACTTGTGTTTTGATGAAGATTTCGCCTTTGTCCGGTGCACCAGGACGTCCCCACATGATGTTGCGGTCTAATTCACCTTCAGATGAACCGAATTCACCGATTTGAACACCATTTGCATCTGTTCCTGTAAGAACCATCACGACGCCATCTAACACACGTGTAACACCATGGCCGATATCCGCGCCATCCATTTTAGCAGCGATAGGTTGTACGTCCATGATCGTTTCACTATATTCGTTGTATTTATCTGGTGTAATGATTTCAAAAGTAACACTTTCAACTAGTTCTTCTAGTTCTGCCGCTTCCGCACACATATCTTCCATTTTACGTAAAACTAATGTCGTACCTTCGATTTTCGTTTCATCGCCAAACACAACTTTTTCAATCTTCATGTGATCGCGACGAACAGAACGAACGACTTTTTCTTCTACTTTTGCTTCTGGAGCTGTTGAAGCTTCTGCAACTGGCGCTTCTGGCGCTTGAGCCGCTGCTGCAACTGGAGGCACTGGGGCTGCTGGAGCTACACCCATTTGACCTGCAATAGCCATCGGTACTTCTAAATCAATACCGCGTCCTTCAGCAATATGGATTTTAATTGTTTGTCCGCCCACTGGCGAAACTGGTGCCACGGGAGCAATAGGAGCAACTGGAGTAGGTGCTTCTTCGACAGGAGCTTCCTCTTCTGCTGCTGCTTCAGTGTCCTCAGAAACACCATCTAATAATTCTTTTGTTAATGGAACCAACGCATCCGTTGTTTCTTTCAATGTCGTGCCAAGTACTTGTTCGATTGTTAGAGTATTTTCAGGCATTTCTAATAAACCTGAATCCTCTAAATCAGGGAAGATCGCTGGATCTTCTAAATCATCTGGTGCGATTACTTTACCTGCTTCTGCACGGCAACATAATACTGCAGGGTCTTTGGCATGTTCTTTAGCAGTTTCTGCTGTAATAGACATTCGTTAAATCCTCCTAAATTTTTAAAATTAATTTGTAGGTAATCGACGATATAGTCTATGCCCATCTGCCCGCAGTACATGATCTGTATGATGATAAACCGGAACTCCTAACCTAGGAGCTACACCCATAACGGTGTTCGTTCAATCGGAACAGGATCCAGTCAATACTACTTCTGCTCCTTGCTTCTTCAAGGACATCACAGTTGCAGCTTGGCCTGGACAAATACCTGGCAGGGCACATCTATATCTTCCATTTACTTCTACCATTCGCTTGCAGCGTTCTGCAGCGACAACTTCAGCGCCCATGTTATTAGCGATCTCGGTCATGCGTTCGGCAGAGCCGCCGCATTCGCAAATCAAAAGACCGACTTTCCGACTTTCTTGAGGGAAAGGCATAGCGACTAACACACCACCACTTGTCTTAGTGATCGGTGTCATCTCGTCACCACTTCTTCCTGTCATTGGTCCGCCAATTACGATCTCGCCATGAGGTTCGACATATCCGCCAACATTGTTAATCAATGTTTTAACTGGTGTGCCAATAGGTACATCTACGAAAACTGTTTCTTTTTGTTTTACACGACCCGAAACGGTCACGTCTTTGTCAATGAACGGTTTGCGGTCTTCAATTGCTTCTGCGATACGTTTAATCGTTTCCACATTGTCGATCACAGCACCAACCTCTGTAGGAAGTTGACCTGGTTCCAAAACAATGTCCATTACTTCACGAACGATCATACGCTCGTCCCCTGCTGGATAGATGTCTGGCAATTGATAAACATCCAGTGTTGGTTCATTGTCCACTGCCTTCAGCAAGCGTGTGACCAGCATCCGGTGTTTACCTTTTACAGCAATTACACCTTTTGGCGCCTTCGTCATTTCCATGCAGTATTTCATTCCGCGGATCAGTTGCTCGATATGTTCACTCATTTGTTTGACATTATGAGCTAATAACGCCTCACATTCTGCACCGTTCGCAATAAAAAGACCTTCTGGAATCTCGCAAGCCAGTTTCAAGAATGTTGGAAAACCCGCGCCTCCTGCACCGACGATTCCCGCAGCTTCCACTGCCTTTGCATGAGAATCCGTTTCAGGAATGGGAACAAATGTTGAAAAATCTTGTTCCTCGTCAATCGTCAGAACGATATTTTCACCATCTACATCCACTACTTTCCCAGAAAAGCTGGCATGAATATTGGCACCTAAACCATTAGGCTCAGCGATTAATTGTCCTCGTTGGACCTGATCACCAGCCTGTACGATCCCTTTACAAGGAGCGCCGACATGTTGTTTTAATGGTATAAGAATTTGTGTCAAATTATTTCACCTCCTTGCTTCTTTGTTTGTTCGAACTTGAGCAAATCAGCCACCCGTAGTTCAAGTAAATCATAGCACACTCATCTCCCTTGTAAAAGGTCGTTTCTCGATTATTTTGATATTTTCTGACAAACAACTTGACAAATTGTAGATTTTTTTGGATTCTCTAATTAAATTTTCATCAAAAATATCAATTCCTCAAAAATCGTTTACAAAGACTGATTCAATAATATTTTTAACGATTGTGGATTGTCGACAACACAAGTTATGTATTTGAATATTAAGAAACCTCAATCGTTATTTCACATTTACACTAATTAATTATATTCGTTATTTTATTTAGCCTTGTCAGCAACTTAAATGAAGTTTTAGGACTATTTTTATCCCTTCCAACAAAATAAATCTTCTCCATTCATATGTATATAGGTTCACATTAAAGAATCTTGATTATTCTCTTTAACAATCTCATAATTAGCACGATTCAAACTATTTTATTAAAGACAAAAAAAGCACTTGCCTGATTGAGGCAAGTGCTAAAAATTGAGGCTCTATAATATCTAGTGTTGGTGACGCCTTCTGTTGCCAATACTTTTTCTTTTTTCTAATAAACGCAAACAGACACCTTGAAATCCTTTAGAATAAAGTCGACGAAAACCATTCAAAGGAG
>Ga0334900_1000776_pt1 | contig 41806 bp, 44 predicted proteins | sample GraSluR3_MG_2_FD_207231 | JGI IMG/M metagenome (GOLD analysis project Ga0334900, IMG submission 207231) | Sludge microbial communities from methane-producing bioreactor in Wageningen University, Netherlands - Granular Sludge_31_08-R3 | ecosystem: Engineered > Bioreactor > Anaerobic >... | reverse complement strand
TATCGAGTAAGTATTGTATTAGAACAGGATGAATCTGGCTATTTTGCGTATTCTCCTGAGCTTCCAGGATGTTATTCACAGGGCGAATCATATGAAGCCGCCGTTGCAAATATAAAGGAAGCAGTGGATCTGTATATTGAAACTCTGGATCCTGAAGAAAGGATACAGCTGCTTAGTAAACAGATTTCTACCAGTAGTATTGAGGTTTCAATTGCCTAGACAGGAAAGAATGACAGCTAAAGATGCAGAAAAGCGTCTGCTTAATTCCGGCTTTATTCTACTAAGAACAAAAGGCAGCCACAGGATTTATAAAAGAAAGGATGAACGGATAGTTATTCCCTTCCATGGAAAAGAGATATTGCATCCAAAGATTGCTGCGCAAGTTATCTCGCTTACGCAAAGAAACTAATAAGAGAATCTCCAGAATATTGAAATATAGCATGAAAAAGCCAAGAGAATTCCTGCCACCGAGGCTCCGAGGACATGGTGCCGGACACAGAGCGGGTGAGAAAAGGTTTTGGAACAAAGATAGGAAGGATGGAATGATTATCTCCGATTGGTATAGCCTGATTTATCAGTCGTTAAATAAGGGAAAATATCACCGATATTCGAGGTAAACATCAGTGATGTTTTTAAAAACAGCGACGTTGTTGAGGGTGTTTTACGGTGATATTCGGGTTAATTATCGACGATAAAATTTAAAATGGCGGTGTAAATTTTAATAATTATCAGTCGATAAACAGGGATCAGCCCGTATGGCCGCTCCCAACACTTTTTTATTATGCTTTTTTTTATATTTTCAGACGATAGTAATCGTTTCCGGGTGCAGGGAGCTTCTGAGCTGATGGTTGCCTAAGCGGGTGGAGATTTTCAGTGTGTAGCTGCCGGCGGCAAGCTGGGGTACAATCAGTTTTATGTTGTTGTTGCGGTTTTCTATGAGAAAGCCTGTTTTTACCTCTTCCGCTTCCTGGCTGATCCAGTACACGCCTTCGTCCCCGGCATCGGGATCAATTTTGAGGTTCACCCCGGTAAGAGAAAGTACCTCCGAAGGCTGTATGTCGGTGGCTGCCGGCCTGTTCATGTTGGCGACATCGTAGACTTTGGGGTGCTTGAGGCTGTAATCGGCAACACGTTCGGTGTTCAGGTTATCCACAATTTTGCCGACAAAATCCTTGTTTAGCCTGAAGCCGACTTCGATTTCGTGGTTGTTGGAAGGAAGGGCCGGGTAAAAATCCTCGGTTTCGCTGGCAAACGACTCGTGAACAGCGGCACGGAATACCCCGAAAGGGGTTTCCACCTTGTAGCCGTCGCTCAGGTATTTGATAAGGGATAGTGTAAGCCGTTTAATGGCGAGGTCCGCGTTGTGGCTGCGCAGGGTGGTGCTTTCCTGGATTTCCATAAGAACGCGGTCATAGCGCATTATCGGCTGGTCGATAACCCTGGGCATGAAGGTTCCGTCGTTTCGCATAGTGTTTGGTACTACCATAAACTTAATAGACATGTTTTTACCTCTTTTTGTATTATTTGGTTTATTTATTGGTTGAAAACGGGTCCGGGCTTTTTACGGACCATAGCATGAATGGTCACAGGCACCTCCTTTACTTTTTTAATCGATACTTGTGTATCGGTTGGTTGGGGAGAGGGGTTGAACGTTTTTTTGAAAGTTGTAAATTGCATAAGGGTAATTTTTAGTTGTTTAAATAACTAACATAAGCAGTTTTCTGTGAGGTTTCTTTACACTGGTACAGGGTGTCCGGAAACAGAACATCAGTGAGGGTGCTGGATGCAATGTTATGTACGTTGAAAATAAGCAACAATAGAGAGGAACAATGCATAAAAATGCTACTTTGATAGGTGAACGGATAAATGTAACAAAAACGTGGCTTCCGGACAGGGATAAGCTTGACAGATACATTGATCAGATCTTTGAAAATGACCGGTTGACCAATAACGGCCCTCTGGTACAGGAACTGACCAGAAGACTTGAGGAGTACCTTGAGGTTGAGAACCTGCTATTGGTAACGAACGGAACCTTAGCCTTACAGGTGGCCTATCGAGTTCTGGGTGTAGAAAAAGAGGCGGTTACTACTCCATTCAGCTTTGCTGCGACAACAAGTTCCCTGGTGTGGGAGCATATAACACCCAGGTTTGCGGATATAGATGGGGATACGTTATGTATTGATCCAAACAAAGTAAATGAAGCCATTACCAATGATACAACAGCGATTGTACCTGTACATGTGTTCGGGAATGCTTGTGAGATTGAAGAAATTGATACAATTGCCAGGAAAAGAGGATTAAAGGTAGTTTATGACGCTTCCCATGCATTTGGGATCAGATATAAAGGGAAATGCGTTCTTAACTATGGTGATGCCTCGACGCTTAGCTTTCATGCAACCAAGCTGTTTCACACAATCGAAGGCGGAGCGATCGTATTCAAACGTCGTGAAGATCTGGAGCGAGCCAGGCTGATGATCAACTTCGGAATTGATGGTCCGGATTCAATCAAAGATCTAGGTATCAACGCCAAAATGAGCGAGTTTCAGGCTGCAATGGGACTTTGTGTATTGGATGATATGAATGAGATTATTGAAAAGCGGAAAGAAGCGTGGGAAAGGTACGAAAATGGCCTTCCAGATAAGCTTCAGAGACAGCAGTGGTCTGCAGAGAATAGAAATTATAGCTATTACCCTATAGTGTTTGATAATGAAGAAGTTCTTCTTAAAGTCAAACAACAACTAAATAATATGGATATATTTCCTCGCCGATATTTTTACCCCTCGCTTAATACTGTCCATGCTCTATCTGAGAAATATAAAACTATGGAGATTTCGGAAGATGTTTCGAAAAAGATTTTGTGTCTTCCTCTTTTCGCTGGGGTAGAAGATCATACCCAAATAGAAATTATTGGGAATATAAGGGAGCTGCTATAGATGCGTTTGGCAATAATGCAACCATATTTTTTTCCCTATTTAGGATATTATTCACTATTAGATTATGTAGACAAGTTCATTTTGTTAGATTCTGTCCAATATAGGCGTAAATCATGGATGAATCGAAATCGAATTCTAAAGCCAAAAAGTGGATGGCAGTACATCAACGTTGGTGCTGTGAAACCTGATTTTGGCGAATCTATTGCTGTGATCAAGTTATCTTCTGATCTTTCGTGGAAAAAGAAAGTCCTTGCGCAACTTGCTCATTATAAGAAGATAGCCCCCTATTATTTTGAAACAATGGATTTAGTTGAGTCTGTTTTGTTTAGTGATATAAAGTATTTGTCTGATTTAAATAAAAAAACGATTGAAGTAGTGGCAGGATATGTAGGTATAGCTTGTGATATTATCAAGTACACTGAATCATGTAGGATGATAGACGACAAGGTTAATGGTCCAGATGAATGGGCGTTAGAGATAGCTACAGAGGAAGGTGCTTTAGAATATGTTAATCCTCCTGGTGGGATGAGCCTTTTTAACCCACAACGCTTTATAGAAAGAGGTATTAAACTGTCGTTTCTGGAAAATAATATATCTTCTTATAAGCAAAGAAATGACCTATTTGAACCAAGCCTTTCTATTATTGATGTTTTAATGTTCAATTCAGCACAAAAAGTGAAATACCTGGTTAGTGATTACAAAGTATTGGGTTAACTAAGCTAGTTATCGACATATAGGTAGTAATAACAATTATGAACTTACGTAAGTATTGGAAACAATATTGGAATAAAAGCAATATTTTAAAGAAATATAATGAATATCTAAAAGTTGGGCGTTCACGTTATGGTATACCGATTGATGATGATACTTGGAAACGAACATGCGAATATATCGTTAATAAATTAGAGCCGAATTCTGAAGACACCTGTCTAGATCTTTGTTGTGGAAATGGTTTGCTTGAGAAGTTTGTAGTCGATTACTTTGGAAAAATTGTCTCGGTAGATTTTTCTCATAAACTATTAGATAATTTTGTAATTGATAATGAAAAAATAATAAAAATTGAGGCCGATGCTCTATATTTTGATATAAAAAATGATACTTACGATAGTATAGTCCTTTATTTTGCAGCGCAGCATTTTGATGAGATATCACTAATTAATATTGTGGAGCGGTCATATAAAGGACTGCATAAAGGTGGAAAAATGTTCATTGGTGATATTCCAGATATAAATAAACGATGGGATTTCTATAAAACAAAAGAGAACAGAAATTTTTATTTCAATTCTTTATCAAATAATAACCCTCATATTGGTTTCTGGCATGATCCACTTTTTTTTAAATTTTTGGCAAAATATTTAGATTTTTCTACTTTTGAATACTTAGAGCAGCCTGAATATCAAATAAATAGTTCATACAGATTTGATGTGGTATTAACAAAATGAAAAAGGCCTTTTCTGTTATTTGGATTAATGGTATGCCAAGAAGTGGTACTAGTTGGCTAGGACAAATATTTGATAGTCATCCTGATGTTTGCTATCGGCTTTCACCTCTTTTTTCGTACCGATTTAAAAACAGGGTTAACGAAAATGCAACACCAGATGAATGGAATAATTTGTTTAAACAAGTATATGAAGTGCATGATGAATTCATGGAACAGATGGAAAAGAAAATCGATGGAAGATACCCTACGTTTTCTATAAAAACCTCCCCCTCAAAAATTTTAGCAATAAAATCTACTCGATTTCATAATTTAGTTGAAGGAGCTCTGAATAAAATAGAGGATATAAAAATTGTTCATATAGTAAGGAATCCTTGTGCTGTAATAAATTCTTGGATTAAGGCACCTAAAGAATTTCCTCCTGATTCTGATATAGAAACAAATTGGAGAACAGGAAAAAATAGGAAAACTGCTCAAGAAGAATTTTGGGGGTTTGATGATTGGAAAAAATTGTCTTATCTCTATATTTATTTATCTTCAAAATATCCGAAAAAGGTCTACATGATTAGATATGAAAAGATCGTAGATAATCCGGAATACGAAATTGAGAAATTATTTAGATGGGTTGGTTTAAATATTCATCCGCAAACAAAACAATTTCTTATTGATTCTATGATATCTCATATTTCTGATCCTTATGCGGTATTTAAAAAATCTTCTGAAGTGAAAAGTCGTTGGAGAAATGAACTCCCACGATACATTGCTGATGAGATTTATAATGATTTATCAGGAACAGAATTAGAAGAGTTTTTAGATTGATTACCTATATCAATTAAAGAATAATTAGAATAAAATCAAAAAATTAGTATATAATTTCTGAGCATAAAAAATAACCAGTAATCTTAGTGATATCGTGTCTATTGAATTAGTAGCAACGTGTCGGAACTGATGGAAGCTAAATTACTAAGTAAAGGGAAAAATCATTTTTGCTTGAATGTGTTCCATCTAAAGATAGTTGCTTTTATGAATTTAGCATTGTTTTGTTTTTATTAAATGACGAGATATTTACCAAATGTAATAAACTGCTTGTACTGATATAGTGCTATTGGATGATATAATTTTCATAATAAAGATAAATTAATCAAGAAAATTATTTGTGATCCTGGGATATAATGAGGTTATTTCGATGAGTCTTCATAAAAAAACAGCTATCGGAGTAACATGGAACCTGCTCGAACAGTTTGGAAAGCGTGGGGTCAGTGGTATTGTAACTATTATCCTGGCCCGTTTTCTATCACCGGAAGAATTTGGTCTCATCGCAATGCTAACGGTATTCATACAGATTGCGAATTCTTTGATGGAATCCGGATTTTTGCAGGCATTGATTCAGAAAACAGAAGCAGATCAACGCGATTTCTGTACAGTTTTTTATACAAATATAACGTTTGGATTAACAGCATATGCAATTTTATATTTTTCGGCCCCGTTAATCTCAACCTTCTACGAAGAGTCTCGTTTAGTATTAATAATACGAATTGTTGGCATTAGCATTGTTGTTAATTCTTTTAGGATTATTCAGGAAGCTAAATTAAGCAAAGAATTAAAATTTAAAGAATTAATGATTGCATCGGTACCAGGAGCTTTGCTTTCCGGTGTTGTTGCGATTGGCTTGGCAGTAATTGGAGCTGGTGTTTGGGCTTTAGTGGCACAAATTATATTGTCCACTCTTTTTACTACGCTCTTTTTATGGTTCTCCACCGCCTGGAAACCAAGAATTCTATTTAGTGTCTCTTCTTTTAAGAGTCTATTCGGATATGGATCAAAATTATTCTTATCTGGGCTCATTAATATTGTATTTCAGAACATATTTGTCGTGGTGATTGCGAAAGTTTTCTCTGCCCAGGAAGCAGGTTATTACTTTTTTGCTTATAAAATGCAGCAATTCATAGTATATCAACTTAACGGGGCCGTACTAAGGGTAACCTTTCCAGCTCTATCTTCAATTCAAAATCAGCAAAATAAGTTAAAGAAAGGATTTCGACAGCTCTTACAAGTATTAACTTTTATTATATTTCCAATAGTAATTTTCATTGCCGCGTTGGCTGAACCGATTTTCAAAATATTTCTTTCAAACTCATGGTTACCAGCAGTGCCCTATATGCAATTACTTTTAATTGCAGGGATGATAGTTCCACTCCATACGGTTAATCTAAATATTCTGAAAGTAAAAGGAAGATCCGACCTCTTCCTCTATCTTGAATTTGTTAAAAAGTTGTTTGTTATTATCGTTCTTATTATAAGTTTGAGGTTTGGAATTTCAGCAATTCTTATTGGTCAGATTATAACATCTTTTATTGGTTATATTCCGAATAGTTATTTTTCTAATAAATTGATAGGATACAACATGAAGGAACAGGTTAATGATTTATCGTTTTCATTTATTCTTACCTCGTTGATTGGAGCTGTTACTTTTTCATTGTCAAATATGCTTGATTGGACGGCTACTAATGAACTCTTCGTTTTAAGTCTATTGTCAGTATCTGTTTATTTTTTTGTATCTTATATTGGAAAAGTACCCGCTTTGGGAACCATTTATAAAATTGTAAAAAGAAATTGAGTTATGGTTTCGATTGTACGAAAAAGTACCTGTAAGAACTTATCCGCTTTAAAAGTTAGTCGATCGCTATCAACTAGTAAAATGCCGGTTCATTTGGAATGATTTACATGAATACAAAAGCACTATCTCCAATAGGTATAAGTACGTATAAAAGAACAAACCACATAAAACGCACAATCGAAGCTTTAAAACTCAATTTATTGTCGAAATATAGTAAATTGTACATTTTCTCAGATGCCCCAAAGAAAGGGGATGAAGAAGAGGTTCACGGATTAAGAAAATATGTTAGAACAATTACAGGATTTGAATCAATTTCGATTATTGAGCGAGAAACTAACAATCGTACCTACAACAATAGAATGGGACTAAAATATCTATTAGAAGAATATGGGAAGGTAATATGGCTAGAAGAAGATATAATAACCACAGGTGGCTTTCTTAGTTTCATGAATGATGCACTGAATTACTATAAAGATGATGAAAATATTTTAAGCATAACTGGGTATTGCCCCCCAATAAAAATCAGAAAAATGACCAGAAGCGATGTATTTGCCTTGCGTAGGTTTAACGCCTGGGGATTTGCAACTTGGGGTTCGAAGTTTGATCCTTATAGCTTTGAAATTGATCCAATTGAGTCAAGAAAAAAAATGAAGCAATTAAGATTCTTGCATCGTTTGAATGAGAATGGAAAAGATATACCTAGAATGATAAAAAAAGAAATTAGCCATCAAATAGATGCGCTCGATGTCAAGGTTATGTATTACCAGAATTTTCATGATATGTATACAATTTACCCAGTGCAATCATTGGTTAAAAACATAGGACATGACGGAACAGGTATACACTGTGGTAACAGTACAAGATTTGATGTCGATTTATGGACCAAGACGCATAACTTTAGCTTTGAGAAGAATATAAGGCCTGAAAAGAAGATTGTAAAGGAAAACTATAAATTCCGATCCAATGGGGTAAAAGATATTATAATCGATATTCTAGATTTTTTGAGAATATACAATGTGATAAAAGCTCTTAAGGTCAAAATTCTATCATGAAATCACCCGTATTTCTGTTTTCATTACCACGAGCTGGTTCAACTCTTTTACAAAGAATGCTTCTGTCACATCCCCAGATAGGCGGGACCGCCGAGCCTTGGATATTATTACCATGGATATATGCAATAAAAAAATACGGGACTTACGCAGAATATAGTCACACGTCGTGTTTTAACGCTATTCAGGATTTTATTAGTACTTTGCCAAATCGAGAAGTGTCTTATCTGTCCCAACTGTCCAAATGTGCATTTTCGTTATATCAACAACAGTTATATAATGAAGAGTTGTACTTCCTAGATAAAACTCCCAGATACTATCTTATTATACCTGAAATTGCAAAAATGTTCCCACGAGCAAAATTTATTTTCTTGTTTAGAAACCCTTTAAGTATTTTATCATCAGTAATAAAGACCTGGAATAATGATAAGCTTCGTCTTCATAATAATTATATTGACTTAATAAATGGCCCAAGGAAAATAGCTGAGGGATATGAAATTTTAAAGAAAAAAGCTGTTCGTATTCAATATGAGGATCTGGTAAAAAACCCTGAGGATCAATTGAAAAGAATTGTATCGTACCTTGATATTAATTTCGAGAGTCATATGGTTGAAAAATTTATGAACCTCGAATTATCTGGAAGAATGGGAGATCCTACAGGTCGCTTTGCTTATGATAAGGTAGAAAAAAGTTCAATTGATAAATGGAAAAAAACTTTTTATACTAAAAGAAGAGTTTCCTATGCAAAAAAATATTTAAAGAAAATCGGATCATCAGTTTTAGACGTTCATGGATATAAAGAACAAGATTTGATAAGTCAATTATCAAGCTTAACACCGAAGCAATCCGGATATATAACAGACAATTATAACCTTTTAATCGGCTCAATGTTTAGAATTTTTGAATTCAACCAAGTAAAGACGAGAATAAATAGAAAAATTGATTTTAAAGGTAAACCATTTTATCAACATATGTGAAATATCAATCTATTACAGGGATCAATACATATTCTATGAAAAAAGCACTCATCACAGGAATAACCGGACAAGATGGCGCATACCTCGCGGAGTTATTATTAGATAAAGGCTACGAAGTTCACGGTATAAAACGAAGGAGCAGCCTATTTAATACCGACCGTGTGGATCACCTGTATGTGGATCCTCATCAGACGGGAGCTCGATTCTTTCTCCATTATGGAGATCTTACAGACAGCACCAACCTGATCCGAATTATTCAGGATGTGCAGCCTGATGAGATCTACAATTTAGGAGCTCAGAGTCATGTAATGGTTTCCTTCGACACGCCTGAATACACAGGAAACTCGGATGCATTGGGAACTTTACGACTTCTTGAAGCCGTACGTATACTGGGTATGGAAGATAAAGTACGTTTCTACCAGGCATCTACCAGCGAGCTGTTTGGAAAGGTTCAGGAAATCCCTCAGAGTGAGAGTACGCCTTTTTATCCGCGAAGCCCATATGCTGCGGCTAAGCTATACGCTTATTGGATTGTAAAGAATTACCGTGAGGCCTACGGAATGTTTGCGGCCAATGGTATTCTGTTCAACCATGAAAGCCCTCTACGGGGTGAGACCTTTGTAACCAGGAAAATAACGCGGGGACTTGCAAGAATAAAACTCGGATTGCAGGATACATTGTACCTTGGCAACATTGACGCCAAACGAGACTGGGGCTTCGCCGGTGACTATGTGGAGGCGATGTGGTTGATGATGCAGCAGGAGAAACCCGATGACTATGTGATAGCTAGCGGGGAAGCACATTCGGTGAGGGAGTTTGTGGAGGCCGCCTGCGAAATTCTTGATATAAAGGTTGAGTGGCGGGGAAAGGAAGTTAATGAGGAAGGAATTGACGTAGACAGCGGGAAACCCATTGTACAGATTGACCCTCGGTATTTTCGTCCCGCTGAAGTTGACTATTTATTAGGGAATGCGGAAAAGGCCGAACAGGAGTTGGGATGGATACCTAAGGTTCAATTTAGAGACTTGGTTAAGCTAATGGTAGAATCCGATCTGAAGCAACAAAGAAGAGAACAGTACTTGCGAGACGGCGGCTACAGGGTTAAGAATAATTATGAATAAACAGGATAAGATATTTGTGGCAGGCCATAGAGGTATGGTAGGTTCTGCGATAGTCCGCAATCTTAAAGCAGAGGGTTATAATAATTTACTGTTGAGAACCAGCGCAGAGCTTGATCTGACTCGGCAAACCGATGTAGAGGAATTTTTTAAGCAAGAAAGACCCAATTTTGTTTTTCTTGCTGCTGCCAGGGTCGGTGGTATCTTTGCCAATAGTACATATCCCGCTGATTTTATTTACCAAAACATGATGATTGCCGCCAATGTGATACATTCTTCATACATGTATGGGGTAAGGAAGCTGTTAAATCTGGGTAGTTCCTGCATATATCCTAAGAATGCTCCGCAGCCGCTTAAGGAAGAATACCTTCTGACCGGGCCGCTTGAAGAGACAAATGAAGCCTATGCAGTTGCAAAAATAGCCGCTATTCGCTTATGCAAGCACTACAATGAACAGTATGGAACGAATTTTATAAGTCTGATGCCAACAAATCTTTTCGGTCCCGGTGATAACTATGACCCTGATACCAGCCATGTATTACCTGCATTGATTAGGAAATTTCATGAAGCAAAAAAAAACGGAGGATTAGTCGTACTATGGGGAGACGGGACTCCTCGCAGGGAATTTCTTTACTCGGAAGATCTTGCCGACGCAGCGGTGTATTTAATGAATACCGCCGACTACAGGGACATAGGTGAATTTGTGAATGTCGGAACGGGAAAAGATATTACAATAAAAGAGCTGGCGGAAATGATTGCGGAAATTGTCGGGTATAATGGGGCGATCGAGTGGGATACGACGAAACCGAATGGGACGCAGAGGAAAGTATTAAATTTAAGTAAGCTCCAGCTATTAGGATGGAAACCAAAAACTTCATTTTATGAAGGGATCAACTTTACCATAGAAGATTACTTAGGCAGTTACTGATGCCAATATTAAATCCATTATTCTCTATAATTACGGTAGTGTATAATAGTGAAACTACAATTAAGCAGACAATTGAGAGTGTTATTCGGCAAAATAGCGAATTATTTGAATATATAATTATTGATGGACTGTCAACAGACAAAACTAATGACATCATAGAAAACTATCTTAGTGATATTGATATTTACATAAGTGAAAAAGATAATGGACTTTATGATGCAATGAATAAAGCACTCTCGTTATCCAATGGTGAATATATCTATTTTTTGAATTCAGATGATTATTTTGCAGATGATAGTATTCTCGAAACTATTGCCGAGGTAATTGCATCCAACGATAAAAATTATGAAATTGTCTCCGGGGCAGTAAAAATTGATTACGGTGATCAACTTATAAGATATAATCATGATTGTTCGGAGAAAAATCTATCGCGTGGGAAAATGCCGCCTCATCAGGGTTTATTTATAAAAAAATCAATAATGATCAAAAATAAAGGATTTAATGTAGAATATTCAAGCTCTTCTGATTTTGATTTACTTGTGAGGATTATGAAGTCAAAACCATTTGTGAAAACTATTCCACATCTAATTGCAATAATGAGAACTGGTGGAATAAGCAGCAATAAACTATTATCTTATACTGAAAGATTTAACATTATTAAATATGAATATTCATTTATATTAGGTATAAGATACTATTTGATAAAAGTTATCATTGAACAAGGTTTCAAATCAATTATCCATATGATTTTTCCAAATAATATATTTAAGAAGATAAAAATGTTATATATGACTATTATCGGATTAAAAAATGGTTATCATGTTGAAAATAAAGGCAATAAAAATGTCGGAAGATAATAATCTTCTCATCATCGCTGCGATGCCGTATTATGCAGAAAAAGGATCTTCTCTCAGGCTCCATTTGATGATCGAAAAATATATCGATAGCGGATATAATGTTGATGTTTGCTCAACGTAAAAAGCTCAATATAATAAGAGCAGGAAATTATTCAAAAAAGAAAATGCCTATTGGACTGAGTATAATTAAATTTTTATACTTCCTCCCGTTGCTTTTTGCGAGTTTTAAGGCGGTAAAAAGAAATAAATATTCTATGCTGCAAGGAGAAGATATAGAGGGGGCTTTTATTTGCTTTTTATTAAATAAAATAAAAAAAATCCCATATATTTATGATTTACACAACCCATTGAAAGAAAACTTGAAAATAAATAGTTTACCGATTCCAGCGTTTATTGTCATGCCAATTGAAAAAGCACTGTATAGGAATGCAATGAAAGTGATAAGTAATTGGCGTATATGGAAAAGTTATTTAGAAAATCATGGCGCGAGAAATGTAGATGTAGTACATGATGAGATATCCAGGGCTGAAGAGTATGTTAATATCAATTACAAAAAGTATATTACATATTCTGGAAATTTCAAAAAGTATCAAGGTGTTGAATTGCTAGTCAAATCGTTTATCAGTACACTGGAACATCACGACTATACTTTGATGTTAATTGGTTCGGGGTCCAATGAAGATAAGCTGAAAAAATATACAGCAAACAAGAAAGCAGAGAATAGAATAGTATTTTTAGGGACATTGAATGTTGAAAAAACGAATTATATACTACGCAGATCTCAGTATAACATTTTACCTAGAACTCATGGAAAACAACCAAGCACAAAATTGATTCATTATATAAATGCAGGAAAACCTATTATTGCATCAGAAGTAGAAGCTAATAAAGAATTACATGTATATAAAAACGAAATACACTTCTTTAAACCAAAGATTGAAGACCTAACAAAAGTTTTTATGGAAGTGTTAATTTGACTCATAAGCCGAAAATTTCTATTGTAACGGTTGTTTTTAATGCTGAATCCACAATAAGAAGCACGATACAATCTGTGTTGAATCAAAATTTTAATAATATGGAATATCTGCTTATAGATGGCAAATCAACAGATAATACTATTAATATCATAGAAGAATATAAAGACAAAATCAATATAATGATTAGCGAGAAAGACGATGGTATTTATGATGCGATGAATAAGGCAATACAACTTTCCGATGGTGAATATATATATTTTCTAAATAGCGATGATATTTTTTATGATGAAAAAACATTATCTAATATTTTCGATTCTTTGCATAATGAATATGATGTTATAACATGTCCTGTAGTAGTCAACTCGGAAAAATATAATTATACATATCTTTCTAATAGAAGATTGATATATAAATCCCTGAAAAAAGGAAAAAAAATTATCCATCAAGGACTTATAATTAAGCAAAAGTTGATTAAAGAATTGAAAGGGTTTGATATTCGATATAAAGTATGTGCAGATTTTGATCTTGAATGTAGAATTACAAAGTTAAATGGTATTAAATCAAAACACCTCGATAGACCGCTTTGTATTTTTGATGCAGATGGAGTTAGTAATACAATAAAAGCTTACGTAGAGAATTTTGTTATACTGAAAAAAGAATTTAGCCTGATATCTGGGATAATATATTTTCTTAAAAAATTTCCTATTGGTATATTTAAACAAATCATTTTCAGAAACAAGTTACTACTAAATACAGTCATTCGAATTTCTAAAAACGGAAAAAGTAAATGATATTATCGAAAAAGTACAATTTTATATTTATCCATATATGGAAAACTGGAGGCACTAGTGTCCGTGAATCCCTAATTAAGGGAATTCATAAAAGAAAATTTATACAGAAGTTGAATGTTTTTTATGATAGAGTTATCGCAAAACTAACCAGAATTTATCTAAATAAACCAATATCATTTATTGGTATTTTAATTGTACCGTCGCATTTATCTGCTACTGAGTTAAAAAACTTAATTGGAGAAGAAAAATATAATCGATATTTTAAGTTCGCATTTGTGCGCAACCCATGGGACTTTTATATTTCGTTATATCTTTATATACGACAGAGTAAAAAACATCCACACCATAAAATTATTAGTAAGTTATCGTTCGGAGATTTTCTAGAAATACAATTGAAGAATAATGAGTTTTCGCAAAAGAAAATGATATACGATAAAAATGGAAACTTATTAGTAGATTATATTGGACGCTTTGAGAACATTAATGATGATTTCGCAAAAATATGTAATATATTAGGGATAGAAAATAATCTTATTCACATCAACAAAACAAAGAGATCCTACAATTATAGGGATTACTACGATGATTATTTACGTAAAAAAGTTGCAGAAATTGCAAAAGAGGACATAGAAACATTCAATTATGAATTTTAATAAAATAGATGTGATTATATTTTGCAGATATTTTATGTTTAAAATAAATAGTGACTTAACATCTGCTCAAGGTAACAATGAAAACGTTGTTTATATTTATGAGATATTATTATGGGGTGTTCTTTGGAGAAAATAAATAAAAAGCGTTTTATTGTATTTCTTTTTTTAATTCTTTTTTTAAAATCGCTTTTAGCACCTCTTAACAATCAAACTATTCAGAGTCTGCTAGATGGATTGAGAATAACAGATCCTGTTCAAGTCATTTTTAAAAATGCTTCTAAAGAAGAAATTTCACGGGTTGTAATAAGTAGAGTAAGAGTAAACAATGACGAGGAAAAAGTTTGGTTGTCTTGGGATAATGAAGCAACTTATACTGATAGATTTCACTATATTAGGGAATTGAGCTTTACTATCCCTGTGTCTCTTATTCAGAAAGGTACAGTTCGCATAGGAAAAACAATATACAAACTATCGGAATTTATTCCAGATGATAAGAACAGTGTTGCTAAGCATAATAAGCTATCAAGTTTTACCATAAACAGCACAAACTTATCAACAAAACGGTCTATCATACCTGTATTTAACTCCTTACTAAACTATAAAGGAGATATATATCTACTATTTGGTAATATTCTTTTAACAGTATTTTTCTTTTTTGTGTACATTTTATTAAAGGATAAGCTTTCCCAATGTTGTGATTGGTATAGTATTAGTTTATTCTGGATGTCATTTTTAGTTTTTAAGATGTTGATTACGCACTATGATATAAATTTGTTATTTTTAATAATCATTGATCTAATAATATTCTTATCATCATATTGTTTATATAATTCATTGTCTGAGATTCAATATATCAATAGTGTTAACTTGGATAATAAAGACATCAATATTTTGGCCATAGGTGCAATAATTCTTCTTTTCATAGTACAGAACCAGTTTTATTTTTTTCACAGAGAATCAACGCTGGATGAAGGTAAATATCTGATTCGGGGTTATTGGTATTTAAAAAATATTCTTCAGCCTTATAGTAAATATGATGGAAACTTTTATCCGCCAGTATACTTCGTAACAATAGGCTTTTGGCAAGTCATGCTCGAGCGGTTCTTTCCATTAAACTTGGTTATAGTCAGATTATTCTCAGTAGCGCTTATCGTTTTGAATGTTTTTTTAATAACTAAGATTATTAAAAGAATAACGAAAAGCATATTTTGGACAATATTCGCAATATTCTTATACAATTTGGCTCCTTTTGCTGGTGTACTATATAACTATGCTCATCCTATAATTTTAGTAAATACTTTGCTATTACTGGCTTTCTATGGATATCTTAATTTAGATAGAATGGTTCCAGTTTTAAATATACTTTTTTATTCCATTTTATATATACTACTATTTTTTACTCGCAGAAACATGATACTCATATTACCTTGGGTATTTATCTTTCAACTTGTGTTCACAAAAAAAAGATTTACTGTGCTTGTTGGAACAGTGATAGTAAGTCTATTAGGTATCGTGTTGGTGTTCTTGCTTTTTCCTATAAAGTTATTATACAACTATGCAAATTTACCGGTTATTGGAAAGCTTCTTTATAAGTTTGATTTGTTAACCCGCGAAGGTGTTCCTGGAGGAACAAATATTAAATATGGAAATATCCCAACCTGGGATATGTCGACAGATCCTTTTTGGATGAGATGGCGACATAAACTCTGGTCATATTCAAACAGATATTTTTTAATATTCAGTATGCTAAATACCTTTGCGGTATGGCTCGCCAACACAAATAATATAGTTAAAAAATATGCTGTCGCTTCTGGTACCATATTTATTGCCAGTGCTTTGTTGCATGCTATTGGGTCTCCGGCTCCATCTAATGTCTTTTCATATGTTCATTACACATTCTCGATTGGGATTATTGGTGCGACACTTGGTCTTAAACTTACGATTGACTTGTTTGAGTCAAAGAAAAATAAAGAAAAGTTATTTACATTTATTTTATTAGTTCATGTATTCTTTTTCTTTTCTAGATCAGTATATCGATACTATGTCGCCCCATATCAAGCGCATCATCAACAGAGCATAGTTCAGTTTAGTAATGAACTAAAAAAATATTCATTGTCTAAAGAGAATATTTTGGTCATCGATTCATATCGGTATATTGCGCAGATGGCGGTACACTATGCAGGTGGGAATCCGGAACCGGCAACTTTGAATCTGCCCTTTGCACATTCACAACCCCGATTTCCTTCTACTCCTGTACCAGAAGAAAAATACAGAGAAAGAAACCGCTGGAGTGATGAAATAATGCGACGCTGGATAGAGACTGAAAAAAATATTGTTATACTGTATAATGACGATAAATATGCCACAGTCTGGAAACCGGAAATGGAAAAATATTTTAATAACAAAGAGTTGTTCTACTTCCCATATATAGGATGGTATACAATCTATTCCAGATAATGAAAAATCACCTGATATATGATATTTTTGTAGTAAATTAGAGAGGAATCATGCTTAACAACAAAACAGTCCTGATTACTGGCGGAACCGGATCGTTCGGGCAAAAATTTACAAAAAGAATATTAAATAAGTATAAACCGAAAAAAATTATTATCTACTCCCGGGATGAATACAAACAGTACTTGATGAAGGCGAAATTTGCTGAATTTGGCAACAAACTTAGATTTTTCATCGGAGATGTTCGAGATAAGGAGCGTTTGTATCGAGCATTTCATGGTGTTGACATAGTCATTCACGCTGCTGCTCTAAAACATGTTACTGTTGCAGAATATAACCCGATTGAGGCAATTAAAACAAATGTTAACGGTGCTATGAATATCATAGACGCGGCAATTGACCGGGATGTAAAGCAGGTTGTTGCGCTTTCTACTGACAAGGCAGTCAACCCCATAAATCTCTATGGCGCAACAAAGCTTGTTTCGGACAAACTCTTTGTTTCCGGCAATGCGTATGCCGGCGGCACAAAGACAACATTCAGTGTTGTAAGGTACGGTAATGTAACCGGAAGCCGAGGTTCGGTTGTTCCATTCTTTAAAAAGCTGATAGAGAAAGGGGAACAGGCGCTACCGATTACCGACTACAGAATGACCAGGTTCTGGATTACCCTTGACCAGGGGGTTGATCTGGTTTTTCGGGCTCTTTCAGAAGCCAGAGGTGGGGAAATCTATGTATCGAAAATACCGTCTTACAAGATTACCGATCTTGCTAAAGCGATGAAAAGTGATGTTGAACTGCGCGAAGTAGGAATCCGGGAAGGGGAAAAGCTCCACGAAGTAATGATAACTGAAGAAGATTCCCGCCTTACCTATGATTATGGAGATCATTACATTATCTATCCTCATTTTGACTGGTGGGACATAGAGAAACATTTCAAAAAGGGCGGACAACTTGTAAAAGAGGGATTCAGATACTCTTCCGACAATAATGAGCAGTGGTTATCTGAAGATGATATGCGCATCAAACTTAAAGATATAGAGATTGTGTATTAATAATATGAATTCCTTTATAAATTACGGGCGTCAGTGGATAGATGACAACGATGTGGACGAAGTCATAAAAGCACTTAAATCGGATTACCTGACGCAGGGGCCGGCGGTCGAAGTATTTGAAGATACTATCTGTGAGTATACAGGTGCCAAGCATTGTGTAGCCGTATCCAATGCTACCGCAGGGTTACACCTCGCAGTCCGTGCCTTGGGCATAGAAAAAGATTCTGAAGGTATAACGTCGCCAAATACATTTGTCGCCAGTTCCAATGCCCTTATTTACAATGAACTGAAGCCCGTATTTGCTGATATTGATGCTGCTACCTATAATATTGATCCCTTTAAAATCAAAGAAAAAATAAGTGAGAAAACAAAAGTTATTATTCCTGTTCATTTTGCAGGGCGCCCATGTGATATGGCAGCTATACGTAAACTAACAGAAGAAAACAAAATCCATATTATCGAAGACGCTGCACATGCTATAGGGTCGGTGTATGAAAACGGAAAGAAAGTAGGGTCCTGTGTTTACAGCGATATGACAGTCTTTTCCTTTCATCCTGTCAAGACTATTACAACAGGAGAGGGCGGTGCGGTAACCACCAATGACAGGGACTTGTATGAAAAACTGAAAATGCTCAGATCCCACGGAATAACCAGGGATGCATCATATTTAACATCAAATCCTGGCCCCTGGTATTATGAAATGCACGAGCTTGGGTTTAATTACAGAATGACGGATATTCAGGCAGCTCTGGGTACAGCACAGATGAAAAAACTTGAGAGCTTCAAGGCGCGCCGCAGTTATATCATTCAGCGCTACAATGAAGCATTTTCTTCACTTGATCATCTTCAAACCCCGCTTGCAGATGACGGCAACAGTTGTTTTCATCTGTATGTAGTAAAGATTGATTTTAAAAGACTGGGGAAATCCCGGAAGAGCGTAATGGAAGCGCTTCGTTCAAAGAAAATAGGCACCCAGGTACATTATATTCCTGTTCATACGCAGCCGTATTATTCTAAGGAATACAGATATACATATGGGGATTACCCGGAATCTGAGAAATATTACGAATCGGCGCTTTCGTTGCCTCTTTATCCGTCAATGACTGATGCCGACATTGAACGGGTTATATCTTCTATTAAAGAATTATTCGTATGAACAGGATCGCTATTATTCCTGCACGTGGCGGGAGTAAAAGAATACCCGGTAAGAACATTCGAAACTTTCTTGGAAAACCGATAATTGCTTATTCAATAGAAGCAGCCCGTGGGTGTGGTCTTTTTGATGAGATTATGGTTTCAACCGACAGTCGTGAGATTGCAGATGTGGCAATATCCTACGGTGCATCCGTTCCATTTTATCGTTCCAGGGAAAATTCCGACGATTATGCGCCTCTTGCGAGTGTTCTTTTGGAAGTTCTGACACAATATCGACAGCAGAATAAAGAGTGGGAAAATATCTGCTGCATTTTGCCGACTGCTCCTTTCGTAAGGAGTCATGATCTGCTAAATGCCTGGAGTATAATGGAAAAGACCGGGGCCAATGGTATTGTCTCGGTTTGCCGTTTCTCGTATCCGGTTCAGCGTGCTCTGAAGATAAAAGAGGACCGTATTTTTATGGCCGAGCCTGAATATGCTTTTACACGCAGTCAGGACCTCGAGTCGATGTATCATGATGCAGGTCAGTTTTATTTTATAAATGGTAAAACCCTGGAGGAAGAAAAAACCCTTTTCTGTTCTTCCGTTGCAGGATTTGAGATTGAAGAGCTCAGAGTGCAGGATATTGATTCTGAGTCTGACTGGAAGTTGGCAGAAATTAAATATTCCTTTTTGAGTCAATGAAAAACAGAGTCAGGTTGTTTACTGTTGCCGATCCGGAAATCGGACTCGGACATCTTTTCAGGTGTGATGCCCTTGCATTCGCGTTTGTCCAGCAAAACATACCTGCTGAACTGGTTGTAGGCTGTAAAGCCGGAATCGATTGGGTCCGGGAAAAACCCTTGTATTCTTCCTGGAGGTTGAGAAACTGGACTAATGATGCAGATTGCATAGAGAAAGAACTGGAGGATTGTGAAATCCCTGTTTTTGATGCATACAGAGTTGAAAAGTTTGTTTGGGATGCCGTGCGGAATTCCAACAGAGAGGTTGTAGTATTCGACGACTACGGTGAAAAACCGTATTTTAAGGGAATTCTGATTAATGGTAGTCCAGGAGCTGACCTGGTCGGTTATAAGGATTTACCTGACCGGCAATTACTGCTGGGGCCTTTGTATCAGGTGTTGAGGCCGCCTTTCTGGGAAAAGACTCATCGAATAATTAGAAGAAAAGTTGAATCAGTCGGAATTATGCTTGGTGGAACTGATCATAGGGGACTGTTTCCAGCGATTATTAAAACCGTGAGGAATATGCTGCCGTATGATGTAGTGATTTATGTGATTGGTAATAATGAAGGAATGTCAGTTTTAGACAATGTTAATTTCACTGGTTTATTAGATTCCGCAAGCGTTAAAGTCTTATTTGATAAACTTGATTTACTTTTCACTGCAGCAGGGCAAACTTCAGCTGAAGCAGTTTCATGTGCATTACCTGTGATTGTCTTTACTACAGCACAGAACCAGATTACTAATTTCAATGGATTACTTAAACGAAACCTTGGAATTGATGGGAGCGTTTTATTACAACGAAGACTAATAGATAAAAAAAAATTAGCTAAAATAATGCTGGCAATTAGTGACTATTCTATCCGTAAAGAGATCAGCGAAAGGGAAGCTGGTTTGGATATGGAAATGTCTACAAAAAGATTAACAATACGAGTAAAAGAAATTTTTTCAAGGTCGGCTCTATGATTAACTGTATCCCATATCAATATCTTGATGTTGAATCGAGTAAAAAGGTTCTTTCCTGGCGTAACCATGAAGGCGTAAGAATGTGGATGAAAAATTCTGCTAAGATAACCTACCCGGAACATGAAGAATTTGTTAATTCGTTAAAAAACAGAAAAGACAGTCTGTATTATCTTGTCTATGAAGATGGTGAAGCAATTGGAACTATAAATTTAACTCGTCGGGATAAAGAAACTGCTGAAGGAGGGCTACTAAAAAATCCGGATATATCAAATAAGGTTGGCCAGCAGTTAATTGAGTGTCTTGAGAGAGAAGCTGTGAAGAATGGATATAACTCCATCATTCTGGAAGTTCAAGAGCAAAATAATAGGGCTGTTCAATTGTATGAAAAAATGGGTTACCAGAATATTAAAAGTTCGGAAGAATATGCTGTCTACAAAAAAAATAACATTCGTTTAACAATTGTAGTTGCTGAACTTTCGGCGAACCATTCAAAAGATATTGATATCGCAAAGAAATCGATCCATGAAGCAGCAATATCCGGGGCTGACGCAGTTAAAATACAAACCTATACAGCAGATACATTAACTATTGATAGCGACAATAAATACTTCAAAATTAATCAGGGGACTCTCTGGGATGGAAGAACTCTTTATGATCTATATAAGGAGGCATACACACCCTGGGAGTGGCATGAAGAATTACGCGATCTTGCAGAATCCCTGGGAATGCTGTTCTTTTCAACACCTTTTGATAAAAGCGCGGTAGATTTTCTCGAACAAAAACGGGTTCCTCTTTATAAGATTGCATCCTTCGAAATCACTGATATACCTCTTATAGAGTATACCGCTTCAAAAGGAAAGCCGATGATTATTTCTACCGGAATTGCGGATGCTGGAGATATTCAGCTTGCGGTTGATGCCTGCAGAAAAGTCGGAAATAAAGATATTACTCTTTTGCAGTGCACTTCAAGTTATCCTGCACCGGTGGAAGAGGCGAATTTACGTATGATTCCCAGTCTGGCGGAGACATTTGGGGTTAAATCCGGGTTGTCTGACCACACCATGGGGTCAGCGGTTTCTGTGGCGGCTGTAGCACTGGGTGCTTCCATGATTGAGAAACATTTTATCCTTGATAGAAGTATGGGAGGGCCGGATGCAGCCTTTTCTATGGAACCAGAGGAATTTAAAAGAATGGTAGACGATATAAGAACAGTTGAGAAAGCCCTGGGAAACGTTGATTATTCGTTGACTGCGAGAAAGAAAAAGAGCCGGAAATTTTCTCGCAGCCTTTTTGCGGTGGAGGATATACCTGCCGGCAGTACTATAACAGAAAGGAATGTGCGTTCGATTCGACCCGGAGACGGAATGCATCCGAAATATTTATCAGAGATATTAGGAAAAACCGCTGCCAAGGATATAAAACGAGCACATCCGATCGATTTCAGCAGTATAAGTTAAGAGTTGAAAAAATGTGTACAGCACTTCTGTAAATTGAAAGGTGATGCATGAAGAAGTATTTGTGTAGCGTGATCGCAAAGATGTTCGGTCCAAGCGTGGTCGCAAGGACGCTGTTCTATTTGGAACTTGTTGGCCAGATTGATTCTGACAAAGTGAATGTCCTGGTCCATTCCAGGAGTATTTTTTCAAAGGATATCCAAAAGCTGAGGAACTCGAAAGAACTAAATTATATTGTCCTTTCCAACGGATTATTATCTGCTGTACAAGGTGTATGGCTGCCGAAAACCGCCCAGGAACAGACCTTCTACTATAAAAATTTACCTTCCCATTCAGATGAGTGGGCTCTGTGCAACACATTTGCTGAAGAATTACTTCGTTTGATATCTGAAAGATGCGATTTAAAGGGTGTACTATCGGCCAATTTTGATTATTGGCAGGATGCTGGCTTTCGTCATGTTTGTGAGAGAACTGCTTATTCCTTTATGGTGCTACGTCGTGAGAACGAAGTTACTAAAAAAGCGGTCAATATGTCCCTGGACCGATATCGGAATGTAGAAATTGGTATTATCGATTTGGCGATGGTCTTCAGTGATTCAGCAAAATTTATGATGGAGACAATCAATTCTGATAAACTAAAATTTGAAAAGATCGTGGTTACTGGTTCGCCGCGGCTTGATTGCGATCAGGATTTTAACTCTGTTAACGAAAACGTAACCAAGACAGATATTGTTTTTTTTACCTATTTGAACGGAAACTATTGTGAAGATCCTCGTAATTTTTGGGAAGTCGTCAAGACAGTTTATGAAATAACTCAGAAAAATAAAAAAAATCTAGTTATAAAATGTAAAAATAAAAGCGATAAAAAAAAGCTGAAAAAGCAATTCTCTGAGTACTTGCTTGATCCCAAATCAGTGGCATGGTCAATAAACGGTACAACTTCACAGTTAACATCAAAAGCAATTTGTGCCATAGCATTTAATTCTACGGTTCTTGTAGAGTTGCTCTCCATGCCGATTCCCTTGGTTGTTCCATTTGTATATATAAACGACGAGGAGAAAAATGATGTCATTCTTCATGAGGCAAAAAAGGCTGAAGATTCCGGTCTTTTCCATGTAGAAAACATCAATAAGCTGAAAGTAATTTTAGAAAAAATATTTCAAAACAGAAATAAATACAACTTTAATGATGATTTAAGATTGAAATTGCTCGATAAGTATGTTGGCTGGAATCCCGGAAAACCCTCGTATCTGCGTGTAGAAAAGGCTATTTTGAGTCATAGGAAAAATTAATGTTTAAAGCTCTGTACGCAGTATCAAGAATCCCCGAATGGAAGGATGTATCACTGCGGTTGTCTGAAAAGTTTTCCATTCAGCCTGTATACTGGATCTGCTCTTCTGCATTTAGGAATGATATTGAATCAACATATCGAGGCATTATTTATCATGAGACTGTGGATGCAAACCGGGGGATATTTCCGGAAGGGGTAATGGTAAAGAACTTTTTATGGAAAAACACAATCCTTGAATATGCTGAATTGGAAAGAGAGTTCTATGTGCTGCTTAACCGGCATGATATAGATGGGTCATTTAGCTATGAAGACAGGAAAAGATTATATTACAGTCAGCTTAACTACTGGCTGAACGTAATCCATAACATGAAAATAGATGTTCTTGTTCTTTCTGAAACCCCCCATGCGATTTCTCATTTTGTTCTTTACACCATATGTAAAAAGCTAAATATCCGAACTCTAATGCTGTCTCTGACTACTTTACCGGGAACCCTTTATGTAAAGGAATCTTTTTCTGATGTTCCAATTATACCTGTTAATAAAAAGGACACTGAAAAGTTGAACCAGGTAATGTCTGTCAACATAAATAAAATACTGAACACTAATGAATCTCCCTGGTACATGATTAAGCAGCGAAAGTTGTTTGTCCGGGCGGGCCTCACAATCAGACTCCAGGCGCTTTTGTCATTATTTCCTTTTCTACTAGAGAAAGTTCGTATTCTGCCCAGAAAACCTTACAATGAATTCTATAAAAAAAGAGGGAAGACGTTTGAAGAATCAGATTATACTCGCAGTGAGTTTGCTCTTAAACGTATGGAACTTCGGAAACGACAGTACAGACTGCGGCAATCCTACAGGGCCCTCTGTGAGACCCCGGATCTGAATAAGCCGTATCTTTATTTCCCGCTCCATTTTCAGCCGGAGCGTTCCTCCTGCCCCGAAGGTTCTGTATATGCAGATCAACAGTTAGTAATACAGATGATTGCAGATAAATTGCCGGACGACACATATTTATATGTAAAAGAACATCCATCGCAATTCCTGATGACCCGTGGGGCCCTTGGCAGGACGCAATATTTTTATGAAGATGTTAAGAAACTGCCGCGGGTTGCACTTGTGGACGATACGTTTTCTTCCCGGCGGTTGATTGAGAATTCACTATCAGTAGTAACCTTGACAGGTACGGCCGGCATGGAGGCTTTGTTCTGTGCAAGACCAGCTTTGGTTTTTGGTTATGCGTGGTACAGGAAAATCCCGGGTGTGTTTTATATTGAAGACCCTCAGGAGCTGGAGTCTGCTCTTGCCCGAATAAAAAGCGGTTTTACGGTAGATACAGATACGGTCCTGAATTACCTTGAGCAGTATAAATCGTGTTTTTTTGCCGGATATGTAACTCGATGGTCCATGAACTCTGTTTCAATCAGTTATGAGGAAAATGTCAATGCGCTGTATCAGGGTATTGCGTCTATTCTATTGTATCTCGGTTATAAGGAGAATCTGAAATAATGTATAGAAATACCTACTCCCCCCCCACCGTAATCGCCGAAATCGGTTGTAACCATAAGGGAGAAATGGACATTGCCAAAGAACTGATCAAGATGGCCGCCATCTTCTGCAAGGCACCGGTGGCAAAGTTCCAGAAACGTACCCCCAGGGAGCTGTTGAGCGAGGAACAGTACAACGCTCCCCATCCCAACCCCATGCATGCCTACGGACAAACCTACGGTGCCCACCGAGAGTACCTGGAGCTTACTGTGGACCAGCATCGGGAACTGATGGACTATTGTAACGAGTTCGGCGTTGTGTACAGCTCTTCCGTATGGGACATGACTTCCGCACGGGAGATTGCATCCCTTGATCCGAAACTGATCAAGGTGCCCTCCGCCATGAATAACTACACGGCAATGCTGGAATACCTCTGTGATGACTACGGCGGGCAGATCCATATCTCCACGGGTATGTCAACCACCGAAGAGGTCGACGATATGGTCGCCTTGTTCGAAAAAAAAGGACGCGCGAAGGACCTGGTCCTCTACGCCTGTACCTCCGGTTACCCGGTACCTTTCGAGGACGTCAAGCTTTTGGATATTCCGGACCTTATACAGCGCTACGGCGGACGTGTAGGGGACATCGGCTTCTCCGGGCATCATCTGGGTATCGCCATCGATGTGGCTGCCTATGCTCTGGGGGCAACGTGGATCGAGCGCCATTTTACCCTGGATCGTACCTGGAAGGGGACCGACCATGCAGCATCCCTGGAGCCCGACGGTCTCCGGCGGCTGGTTCGCGATCTGAATGCGACGTATAAGTCCATGGGGCGGAAGGACGGCGGCCTTCTGGACATCGAGGTAGAACAGCGGGAAAAACTCAAATGGAGGGCACGCTAGGCGTGGCTGTCGCGTTTATCCCGGTCCGGGGGGGGAGCAAGTCGATCCCCTTGAAGAACATAAAACCTTTCTGCGGAAAACCCCTTGTCTACTGGAACCTCGAGGCTCTTGAGCATGCCGACGGGGTTGATCGTGTTGTAGTTGCCACCGATTCCGACGCGATTGAACAGGCTGTTGCCGGTTTCGGATTTTCGAAGTTGGAGGTCTACCGCAGGAAGGCCGCCAACGCAACGGATACAGCCTCTACCGAAGCGGTAATGCTGGAGTATCTCGAAGTCCATCCGCTGAAAAGTGAGGAGCTGTTCATTCTTGTGCAGGCCACCTCTCCTCTGACCCGCACGGAGGACTTTGCCTGTGCACTGGAGTACTTCCGGACTTCAGACTGCGACAGTCTCCTCTCCTGCGTGCGTACAAAGCGTTTCTTCTGGCGGGAAGACGGTACTCCCCTCAACTATGATTACCGGAATCGCCCCCGCAGGCAGGATTTCGACGGACTTTTAATGGAGAACGGGGCCTTCTACATCAACCGTGCCGGCAATATCCTGCGGGACAAAAACCGGCTTTCCGGAAAGATCGCCGTGTATGAAATGCCGGAATTTACCTCTGTGGAAATCGACGAGCCCGACGACTGGATCATCGCCGAGTCCGTAATGCACAGGCACTCTCCCGAACGGCTTTCAGAGGAAAAGCCGGAGCTTAAACTTTTTCTGAGCGACGTAGACGGCACCCTTACCGATGCGGGCATGTACTATGATCAGGACGGTGGAGAATGGAAAAAGTTCAACACCCACGACGGCAAGGGTTTCGAGCTGCTGCGCAGCAGGGGCATAAAAACCGGAATCCTGACCAGCGAAAACACGACGATCGTGGAACGCCGCGCCAACAAGCTTCAGGTGGATTTTCTGGTGCAGGATGTATCCGCCGGAGGTAAACTGAAAACAGCGGAAGAGCTCTGTAAAAAACTCGGGATCTCTCTCTCATCTGTCGCCTATATCGGGGATGATATAAACTGCGCGGAGCTCCTCGGGGCCGTGGGCTTTGCGGCCTGCCCGGCCGATGCGCTGCCTGCGGTAAAACGGATTCCCGGTATCCGGGTACTTTCCCTTCCCGGTGGGCACGGCGCGGTGCGGGAGTTTATCGATCTGCTTCTGGACGGGACGGATGCGTAAGGATAGGAATGGGGACCGGACAGTAGAATCGCCCCTTGCAGCCTGCGCGGAATATCTGGTATCGGAGAACCGCAATTCCGATCTCCCCGTGGCGGAGCGGCTTAAAATACAGAAAAAGACCTTCTACGGGAAGGTCCTGGGGCGGCTGTTTTTCTTCCGCTGGCCCGGAGCCCTTCTTTTTCTTATTTTTTCCATCTCCCGGCGGGAACGGGTGCGGCAGTACCGCGGCATGGTTCTGGCGGACCACTCCAGCAGGGTAATCGACCATGCCCTCGCCAGGGCCTGGGGCAGGGACTACAAAAATGAGCGGGAGCAGTTCGCAACAAGCAGGGCCTCCCTGGCCGGAGTGTACCTCGCCCTTTTGCGGCATCACGGGTATCTTAAGGAAGCCTTCCGGGCGGCGAATGTACAGCATGTAACGGAATACATACGTCTGGTGCGGCTGTTTCATTTTTATCTTGTCTGGAAGGCCTGGTTTAAGAAAAACCGCCCCACAGCGGTCCTGATCGCCCGCACCAATGATCAGAACAGGCTTGCCCTGGGAGTCGTTGCCCAGGAAGAGGGGCTTCCCCTGGGGGCTTTTACAGTAGCCCGGGTTACCCTTCAGCGCCAGCTTCCCTTTTCCGTACATACGGCTTTCTGCTGGACTTCCCGGCAGGCCCGTGAATATAAAGCTGCAGGGGTGTCTGCGCTACGTATGCCGGTCCCGGTACTGAAGAATAGTAAGCTTCCTGTCCCGGAGCCGGGAAAGGGTCGCTACGGACTGCTCCTGAACGCCAAGATCGATACGGAAAAACTCGATGCATGGCTGGAGGAGCTTTTTCGCCTTCAAGGCATAGACAACCTCCACATCCGTCCTCATCCAGGATTCAATGAAGAAAAACTCTCCCGGATCTCCAGGGGAAAAATCTGTGACTGGCGTCAGCCCCTGTCGGAATACCTTAAAGAACTTGACCTGGCTTTTGCGGTGAACTCCCATGCTGTTATCGACGCCCTGTTACATGGCATACCGGTAGTCTATCTTGGGGGACTGGACCCTTACGAATACGACCTTCACGGATACGTTAAAGACGGTATTGTAATTCCCTGGGAAGAGGTAAAGGAGTTTCCCGCCTCTGTAGACGCTTTCTATTCATCCAGGGGATTCAGGGAACGCTGGAATACCGATGAATTTGAAACATCTCCCCGGGCGGAACAGGAAGCCGTCAAAGAACTCGCCGGAGGCTCCCTTAGGTGAAATCAGCTCGACTCGTCAGGCATTCTATTGAAAGATTACTGGATTTTATCAGGCGGGATATGCTCAGGAAAAAGGGCAAACGCCGCCATATTCATCCCCGCCTGGGGGTGGAGGGATTTTTCAGGGAACTGAATAACCGGGACGTCAGGTATTCCGTACTGCGCTGGTTTGAATCCCTGCCGAGGGTGGAAGCGGGGGAAGACATCGACCTTCTGGTGGCCGATGAAGATCTTGCTAAAATGGACGATCTTTTCCGGGGATCCCGCTCCTGGGGAACCCCCTGCGATATCTATACCGCAAGCGGTCTTCCGGGGAGCTCCTTCCGGGGGATAGCCTATTTTCCGGAGCACCTGGCCCTGGATCTCCTTGAAACCGCGGTATGGCAGAACGATCTTGTCCGGGTACCTGATGCGAAGCGGCACTGCCTCTCCATGATCTACCATGTTCTCTACCACAAGGGCTATGACGCGGGGCTGCCCTCGGAGCTTGCGAAGGAACATGGGCGGAGCGTACCGGAACCTGCTTCAGTCGATCATGATTACGCGGACGTCCTTACCCGCTGTGCCAGTGCGGCAGGGCTTGATCTTCCACCCCTGACCCTTGAGGACCTGGACGGTTTTCTGGATGAACAGGGGTGGCAGCCCTCCAGGGACGCGCTGGAAAAACTCTCCGCCCGGAACCTCTGGGTGCATGACAGGTTCTTTGCGGATATCCCCGGTATGGAGCATCACTGGCGGGGTTTCTCGGTGTTCATTGTCCGGGAACGCGGTATGCAGTACCTGGATCTGGTTAGAACCATGCTCTTCGATGCGGGCTTTGAAATTCTCCTTGACCGGCCACTGGAGGGTCCCGCACGGGAGAACGCCGCCAGAACCCTGCGGGGGGGTAACTGGAACCGGGGCCCCTGGCCGGTAAGCGGAGGAGTTCCCGCCCACTGTATTGCCGTAAACGACAGTTTTGTCCTGGAGCCTTCCGATAAACTGATCGCAAAACACAAGGGACTTGCCAACAGCCGGTTGTGGGACACGAAAATCCGAATCAGGGACGCCGTAAACGCCCTGCAGCCCCGTTCCGCTCAGTGCAATATTCTCCATTCCGCGGATAATCCCCGGCAGGGACTGGAATACCTGCAAACGGCTTTGCCGGATGTTTCCGTTGAACAGATCGACCGGCGCCTCAAAGAGATCCACGGGTCTGTCAGTATCCCTTTTAGAATTGTCGGGCACCAGAACGGCTATTCCAGGAGGGCCAGGGTCTCCCTCGTTGAGTACGGCGACGCTCAGGCGATTGCCAAGGTTTACCGGCCCGGGCGGGAACGTTTTATGGAACGTGAAATACTGGCCAGGGAGCTGGGCCGTGAACTGCCGGAAACAGTCCCGGTGCTGGAAAAAGGCCCGTCCTGGTTTGTCATGCCCCGGTACCGGGATGTGTTGAACCGCGACAGGCTGCTTCCTCTGGGGATTATAAAACGGGTAAGGGCCGTCCTGCTGCATTACCTCAGGGCAGGGTACGAGCTTATAGATTTTAAACCGAAAAACCTGATTCTGGATGCTGAAGAAGGACTCAAGGTTATCGATTTTGAGTTTATGCAGCCGACAGAGAACCCGGAGGAGACAAACAAAACAGGGAGCTCTCAGTCCCTGAAAGGGAACTACTGCTGGTACCGGGTACCCCCCGGCTTTTCCGGGGATCTTCCGGTTATGACTGCAAGCCGCAGAAACAACTATTATCGTTTCTGGTTTTCCGCTACAGCCCTTCCCAGGTTCTGTGTCGTACGGGATTATCCAGTACCCCTGTTGGCGCTTATCAGGGTGTTCTTTATTCTTCCCGCCTGGGCCATGAGGACGGTACGGAAAAACCGGGGCCGTATCAGGGAAGGCCGGCGGGCATTCAGGTCGAGGATTATTGCTTTAGGGAAAAAGATACTGGGATATAGTCAATGAAGAAGGTATCTGCTGTAAGTATGGGAATTGTCCTGTGTTCCGCGCTTTACGCGGCGGACTTCGGTTTTTCCTGGAAAAACGAATGGGGATGGGTCGATAACTTCCATGATGAGTATAATCTATCCATAGATTCGCTTGAGCTGGGAATTCACGCGGATATTGATGAGTACAATTCCCTGTATTCAGAACTGGGAAAAAAGGATTCTGGCAGCCTGGATATGGGTGCGGAATGGAATAAAGTAATAATTGCCACCGATATCGGCGGATACCTTGGATTTTCCGGCGTACATCTGATACTGGAAAACGGGTATGACGAACACGGCGGTACGCAGGAATACTCGGATTTCGGCCTGGTCGGTTATGCCGGTATAGGGACAGAGATGGCTGATCTGCAGAAAGACTGGGGGGCCGGTTTGACTGTTACCTCCGGTGTTTTCCAGGCGTCCATCGCCTCATCGTGGAACCTCGGCGTCGACAGCCTTGACGGGGCTGTCGTGAATGCCGATTCCGGGCGTCAGGTTCAGTTTTTTGCCGGAGCTGTAGATATGCTTCCGGGTCTCTCTTTTGAGGCCGGCCTACGGCTTGACCCTGATCGCAGAGGTACAACCCTTGTCTGCGACGCCGCTTACCGGATAACGCTCAAGGAATCAGTGATGACCTTCGGCGGTTCCATGGCTCATACGAATCTTGAAGGAACCGATTTTACCGATATTTACGGGATTCACACTCCTGTTTTTGAAACGGTTTTCGGGCTTGGCGCGGAAATCAGGAAGGTCCTTAACAATAATACCGAACTCTACGCGTCTGTTTCCTATAAGGGAGATGAACTTGAAGCTGTGCGGGCGCTGGGAGGCGGTGCGGGAATCAGTCATGGCGGGATCGGGGCGGAAGCCGCCGCAAGTTATCATATGACCCTTTCCGCCGGAGACCCGATGTTTGAGGGACTCGATCTTTCCGTCTTTGCGATTATCGGTATTGCCGAATTTACCCTTGGCTATGCATTTACCGATGGATACGGCTGGAGCAGCAACTCCATTGCTCCCATGACGGCCGTCGGCGGGGCCTACGTGAATTTTACATCGGAATTCTGAAAAACATTATGCGAAGTCTAATTCTGGTGTCGGTGCTGATTCTCTCCTCCTGTTTCTATTCCCACGAGACGGGTATACGCCCGATCAACGTGTCCGATCCTGTTGCCCACGACAGCGACGATCCGGCCATATGGATTGATTCAGCAACACCTGGAAACAGCCTTATCCTCGGTACCGACAAAAGCAGCGACGGGGCGTTATATGTCTACGACATTCAGGGAAATGAAATACCGGGCCTGACAGTTTCCGGTCTTGATACGCCGAATAATGTGGATGTGGAGTATGGCCTGGATCCATCAGGGTTTGACTATGATATTGCCGTTGTTACCGAACGGGGGCGTCAGCAGCTGCGGATCTACAGTCTGCCGGGTATGGTTCCCATCGATAATGGCGGTATTCCCATGTTCCTTGGGGAATCCAATCGTAATTGTATGGGGATTTCGTTATATAAACGCCCCGGTGACGGTGAAATTTTTGCCGTCGTCAGCAGAAACGGCGGCCCCTCCGGCAGCTATCTGTGGCAGTATCGGCTTGATGTAGATGGTTCCGGAATAGTATCCGCGGCTCATGTACGCTCCTTCGGCCTCTTCAGCGACAGGTCCCAGATAGAGAGCGTCGCCGTGGATGATGAACTGGGGTTCATCTATTATTCCGACGAACTGGCTGGGGTCAGAAAATACCACGCGGACCCGGATCATCCCGATGCGGATATTCAGCTTGCCCTTCTCGGGCCACGAGACTTTACCCGGGAATCAGAAGGTATTTCCGTCTATGATCTGGGCGATGGTACCGGGTATATTATTGTCTCCGACCAGAAAGGGAACAGCTTCAATATGTATCCCAGAGAAGGCACAACGGCAAATGCACATGAGCATCCCTTGATAAAGAGGGTTGATGTACGTGCGGAAGACAGCGACGGCAACGAAATCGCGAGTACAGCGGCATTCCCCCTGTATCCCGGCGGTCTGTTTGTCGCAATGTCCACCGACAGGACCTTCCATTATTACGCCTGGGACCAGATAGCGAATGCACCGGGAGAAATCCTTCGCAGTTTCTCTGACTAAAAATTGATAACAAAGGATAGAACCAATGCACAGCACCCATCCCCGGGTTTCAGTAATAATCCCCACCTACAAACGGCCGGTCGAGCTCAAACGGGCACTGGACAGCGTACTGCTCCAGGATTATACGGATTACGAGATTCTGGTAATTGACGACAACCCGCCGCAAAGCGAAACCCGAAGGGCCACAGAAGAGCTGATCTCCTCACTTGAGGGACCGATAGTACACATAAAGAATAAAGAGTCCCTGGGGGGCGCCGGGGCGCGAAACGAGGGCATTCGGCAGGCAAAGGGTGATTTAATTGCTTTTCTGGACGACGACGATCAGTGGCTTGCCGGCAAGCTCAAGGCCCAGGTAGAGCTTCTTGATTCACTGGACGAGTCGGTCTGCAGTGTGGACACCGGCTTTTACGAGGTGGACGAAACAAAGGATACCAGAAAAATCGTGGAACCTGCCCTGCGCGGGGCCATTTTTGACGAGCTTCTGGTCAAGCATAAGGGAAGGGCTCCAAAACTCTCCACAATGCTCTGCCGTGCCGCAGCCCTCTGGGAAGTCGGCATGTTCGACCCGGAACTGCCCGCACGGCAGGACCTCGACCTCTACCTGCGCCTCGCCAGGAAATATACCTTCGAATATATAAAAGAACCCCTGGCGGTAAAATATATTCACTCCTCAGGCCGTATTACCGGAAATGTGCAGAGCAAAATCCGCGCCTTCGACCTTTTTTATAAAAAGTACCGTGACGACTTCAGCTCCCGCCCCCGCCTGCACCGCATCTTCCTCCGCAAGCAGGCCCTGTGGCTGCTTGTTGCCCGCCAGTACCGGCGGGGCCTTGCAAGCCTGCTGCGGAGCATTGTGCCGGTATGTTCGGGAAATAAGAAACAAAGATCAACAGGATCACAAGGATAATAATATTCGCTACCGAGACACCGGGCTCACCGAGATATTTATTTTCTGAAAAAGAAATCGGGCGCCTATTCCTCTGTGTTCCCTAAGTGACCTCAGCGGCTCGGTGGCCTTCTTCCTTCCCCAATTCTTGTTCCGAAAATTTTACTTGGTAGAGAATTCCATATGTGCTTTGTCATAGGAACCCTGGAGCCCCGAGATTTTATTATTGATTGCAAGAAAAGAATAGATGTATATTGTTTGATAGAGTAACACATGATCAGGAATCGAAATGAAATCTATTCATTGCTCGCCTCCTTGAACGAAGCTATGCGTCAACTTGGTGTTAAACGGATAGGAGTTTTTGGATCATTCGAGCGTGAGGAAAATAACGAGCTTAGCGATATCGATCTTGTCGTAGAATTTGTTGAGGGCAAGAAAAACTACAGTGCATTTTATGCGCTTGCTGAATTACTGGAAAAACAGATGGGAAGGAAGGTTGATTTACTGACCATAGAAAGTATTAGTCCATATTTTCGTGAAGAAATAGAAAAAGAAATTAACTACCATGAAGTCGCCGCTTAGTTACATACAACATATCTTAGATGAGATTAGCTTCATACAGAAAAGTATAGCTGAAAATGATCTTTCCAAAGCTGGATTTCTCCATAACGACGCTTATAAACGCGCTTTTACCCGCAGCCTCGAAATTATCGGAGAAGCAGTAAAAAACCTGCCCAGTGAATTTTATAAGCAGAACCCTTTAATTCCCTGGAAACAAATGGCAGGAATGAGGGACCGTTTAATTCACGCTTATTTTGCAGTAGATTATGAATTGGTCTGGGATGTGGTAATCAACCATCTACCGGACCTCAAAAAGGAACTGGAGAAACTTATCCGATAATTATCTGTCTTAAATTCCTCAAAACTCTGTGCTCTTCGTGTCTCGGTTGCCTGCTTCTTTATCCTGTTCATCCTCCCCATCTGTGTTCCATACTCTTCCATGTTATACGCAACAGTCATAAAAACTTTTTTCCGCTTACCGAATAGAGTGCCTCGATATGTATTCCAGCGCTGCATGAGTTAAAAAAGCTGATCTGCTTTCACGTTCCATGCTGGCATAATTGTCGATTTTCGAGAGCACTTTTTCCGGAATGGTAATGTTAATCCGTTTTATGTTCTCGGATAATTTATCCATATTAATGTTGCAGAGCATCCAGATATAATCCGGATTATTGTGTATGGCCTTCAGGTCTTCAATTTTTGAAGGAGTGGGAATGACTTCATCATCCATAAGTAGTCCTTCTATGTGGGTCAGAATAGCTTCTTCGGCATTGTTCACCGCTTCATCGATTGTGGAACCGGCGGAAAAACAGCCTGGCAAATCAGGTACTGTAACGCCGTAATCCGAGGATGGATCTTTCTCGATAAAAACAGGATATCTCATATGTATTCCTTCCAGTCTATTCCGGCTTGTCTAAATATGTTCTTTGTTGTACCCAGGGGCAGATCACTCTTCGGATGAGGAACCGTAACCTTGCCCTTTTTTGTATCGTGTTTAAACTGATGATGAGAACCTCTGATATTGTGAATGTACCAGCCATCACTTTTTAGTATCTTTATTATCTCGGAGCTTCTCACTAATTAAAAATACACACGATGTGTATACTTGTCAAATCTTTTATCAGAACTCCGAACTCTTCGTGCCCCCAGCGGCTCCGTGGCTTTCTTCCTTCCCCGAACTCTAATCCTTCCCATCCTCCCTTATCTGTGTTCCATACTCCTTCCGAGATTCTCTGTGTTCTCAGAGTCTCCGTGGTTTTCCTCCCCATCCTTGTTCCAAATTCCACCCCCTTTCATGTATACTCTACTCCATGATCATCGAACTTTTTTAATTGTCAGGCAATAAATTGTGATATGTCGCCAGTGCTTTCTGAATAAAGTATTTCAGGATCCAGATCTGCGCCATTAGACCATTCAATGGAATCGAATTTAACATGGACAGATTTAAACTTGGATTCATCCTTAAGCTCTGAAAAAATACCATGATCGAGATATGGATAGACGTCAAAAATACGCTGTTCATCGTTTTCAAATGTTAAGAGCAATTTATATTCAGGTAAGGGTTCCACGCGTTTAATTCCCAGATACATATATAACTCCTTATCGCAACGGTTCGATTTTATAAGGAATCTCTCCATTCTGAGCTAACTCCCAATTTGCCAATAATTCTTCTTGATGTAATTCTGCCCACGCTTCAATCAGTTTTATTTGTTTCTTGGAGAGGTTGCCTTCCGACATCTCACAGGAATTAATATTAAAGATGCCCTTGCAATCCTGGTAATACGCATGAAAATGCGGAGGATTATGTTCCTTCTTGCCGAGATACATTCTGATCACAATTCCAAAAAACATTGAGATTGTAGGCATATAAATAATATATATCTCTTACGGGATTCTGTCTATTTTAGCCGCAAACTCGAACAAGTTACCGTGTCTGATCATTCTTCAACCCCAGTGCACTCCGTGCTCCCGGCATCTCGGTGGCATTCTACCTTCCCCATCCCTGTTCCAAATTCCACCCCCTTTCATGTATACTCTACCCCATGATCATCGAACTCATCGGGCTACCCGGCTGCGGTAAATCCCATATTTCCGCTCTGCTTGCAGAACGCCTGCGCAGCGCCGGTATTCCTGTTTCGGAACCCTCCCGCCGAATCGGCCACAGCAGAACACTGCCCCGCCTGGCCGCCAAATCCGTCTGTGCTCTTGCCTTTCTGCTGCTGCACCCCATCCGCACATCCCGCACCGCCGTCGCGCTGGTGCGTACCCGCCAGACCTCCCCGAAAAACCTTGCAAAATCCCTGTTCAACCTCCTCTTTGTCCGCGGTCTGCTTGTCCTGTTCGCGCGGAAAAACCGCGCCGTACTTCTTGACCAGGGCCTCGTCCAGGGCTGTGCATCGGTGCATTTTTCCGCTTCCCGTCAGCTGCCCGCTAATTTTTTTGCCTCCCTGCCGGTGCCGGACCTGGTGCTGCGCATCCGGCCCGATCGCGAAACCATAATCCGGCGACTTGGCGAACGGGTTACAGGCGCAGGGAGTCGTGTGGAGGCGGATCCCGCCGCGCAGCTTTCCCGCTACGCCGAGGCCCTGGAATCCCTGTCGGACAGACCGCCTCTTATAACTGCACGGATAATCGAGATGGGGAACAACGGGGACAGTAAAATGCTTGATGAAGAGCTGGATGCTGTTGTTGAGAAGCTCGTACAAATGTACACGCCTTCCAGGTAAGCAAAAATCCTTTATGCCGTCTCTTTCAGCTTTCCGGAAAGATATTTATGTAGAACCATGGATACCAATGTCTGATACGGGATCCCCTCTTCAAGGGCGCGAATCTTCAGGTTCTTGAGATCTCGTTCGGATATACGGATGTTCATCCGTTTGTCCTTTTTGAGAGTCGCTTGTGCCCGTTGCATAGCGTCGCTTATCTCTTTTTCCCTGTTTTCACGTATCGAAACAAACTCATCATTTTCTATTGATTCCATGAGTTCTTTTTCTTCACTATCTAATGGTTCAAAATGCTCATCGTTCATTTTGTTCCTCTCCTGAAGGTAAATATTTTTTCGTGTATATCCTGCTGGGAAATATCGTCTTCAAGAAAACCACGTCCTCTTTTTCATGCTTTACATATGGCACAACATAGATGTAATTGTTAAGGTTTATCAAATACAACTTCTGATCCGGGTATCTCTCAGAATTTGGATGCTGTAAAACATCGACAACCTTTCCTTCACTTATACATAAAACGATTTCTTCGAAAGAAATTGAGCGTTTTTCTTTGAGCTGTTCATTTTTCTCATCATTCCAGTCGAAGGTCATAAGTAAAATTAATAGCGAGTGTGCCTTTTGTCAATATGTCTGCTTTTAAACCCCTTGTCGTCTTCAAAACCCCTCTTTATTCTCCCCATCTTTGTTCCAAAATCTTAAAAACAGATATGTAGGATCAAAAGGATCAGGAAATTCGCCATCGAGTCACAGGCCTGCTGTTTTAACCGGAATAGGTGCACCGAACCGGAGTTGTCACGCAGCGGCGTGCTTTTGGATTCACCTCAGAAATGATGAGGGGTATGCGTAGCTGCAGTCGGGCCTATCCGCCTATTCTTTTCCGTAACAGCCATTCGTAGCTCCTGTCCGGCAGGATTCTGCGCAGCGTGAGTAACGGACGGGCGTATTTCCCCACGGCATAACGGCTGCGGGGCTTTCTGGCCGTGACGGCCTTTACAATGATCCTGGCGACTTTTCGGGGATCAGAGCCTTTCAGCCCCTGAAACATTTCAGTTGTTTTTCGCGCTGCAGATTCATAGGCTGTGCCGCCGGAATGTGTGAGCATGTTACCCGTGGCAATGCCGCTCCAGTGGGTTTGAATTAGTCCCGGTTCTATGATTATTACATCGATGCCGAAAGGCCGCGCTTCAAATCGCAGGGCGTCGGAGAAACCCTCCAGTGCATGCTTTGATGCATGATACCAGGCTCCCATGGGCATGTAGATTTTTCCGCCGATGGAGGAAATATTGACGATTTTTCCATATCCCCTTTTTCTCATCCCCGGAAGCACAAGCTGGGTAATTTGTGCCAGACCGAAAAGATTGACCTCGAACTGACGCCGGGCCTCTTCCAGCGGAACGTCTTCAACGGCACCATAGCAGCCGTACCCGGCGTTATTAATCAGAATATCCACGCCTCCCGACGCCACTTCTATGTGCGTAACAACAGAGGCTATAGCCTTCTCCTCTGTAATATCCAGTTCCAGGCTGTGTCCGCCTGCGGCCTCTATATCGGCCATCTGATTAACGCGCCTCGCAGCACCGTAGACCTCATAGCCTGCCCGAATCAGGGCAAGGGCTGTCTCTTTTCCCATTCCCGAAGATGCACCGGTTACTAGAACAGTTCGTCTGGTATCTGCCATGGGTATCCTTCCTTTGCAGGTAATAAGATAGGTATTCCTGCACTCCCCCGGCAACAAGCTTTTCTGCATGGTGAACGTACGGGAGCTGCCTCGGATGCAGTATCGTTCCCTTCCCATGATCTCTGACTGGATGTGTGATTGCGCACATCAGCAGTTTTCTGGAATCTGTTGACGGATATATCCGGAAGGAACGATATTAAAGAGATTAAGAAGGAATTAACACTGTAGTGAAAGAGTGTAAAAGATGAAAGAATTATCCACAGAAATAACCATTAATGCCGATGCAGAAAAAATATGGAAGGTATTCTCTGATTTTACGAGTTACCCGTCCTGGAATCCCTTCATCAGGTCCGTATCCGGCAAGGTACAAGCCGGTCAGAAGATAACTGTGGTTTTGCATCAACCCGGTATGAGTCCGATAACAATGAAACCTGAAGTCCTGACGTTTAAACCAAAAAGGGAATTGAGATGGATTGGGCACCTGTTTGTTAGAGGATTATTTGACGGCGAACATTCCTTTGAGCTGATTCAAAATGATGATGGAACGACCAGGTTTTTACAGAAGGAGATCTTTCGAGGGATTCTGGTTCCATTATTCAGAAAAATGCTGGACCACAATACGCGAAAGGGATTTGAACTCATGAACGCAAAATTAAAAGAGTATGTCGAGAGGGCATGATAGTGAGGAAAGCTCATGGAATTTGATATTCGTGAAGCGACGGCAGCGGATTTTGAAGCCATATGGCCCATCTTTCATGAAGTAGTATCCGCTGGTGATACCTACGGCTATGACCGGGATACTGACAAATCTGAAGCAGAAGAACTCTGGATGAAGTCCCCTCAGAAAACCTTTGTTCTGGAAAAAAGCGGAGAGATTCTCGGAACCTACTATATTAAACCGAATCATCACGGCCCCGGTGCTCATGTCTGCAACTGCGGGTATATGGTTGCTTCCCGGGCCAGGGGGCAGGGCATTGCAAGCGAGATGTGTCGTCATTCTCAGATGCTGGCGCTTGATCTGGGCTTTCTGGCGATGCAGTTTAATTTTGTCGCATCCAGTAATACTGGCGCGGTAAGACTTTGGACAAAGCTTGGGTTTATGACTGTCGGCAGGTTGCCCGCCGCCTTCAAACATCCCTCCCTGGGCTATGTCGATGCCCTTGTTATGTATAAACGGCTGAAAGCTGATTTCTGAGCTGGACACTGCCCCTGTCTTTTTCTCCTGTCTCTGCTTACAAACCTGATCAAAATTATAATGATAATCAGTATTATTTATTGCTAATATATTGACGAAGAGATATAAATGGAACGATAATAGAGTAAATTACTATGAATTACCGGTTTTTGGTAATTATGGAGGAACAAATGAAAAGAAATCACCTGGTTATTCTGGTGGCGATTACTGTTCTTGCCCTGGCGGGTGGAACGGTTTTCGCACAGGATCTGAAGATTGAGTATCAGATCGATGTTACGGGTACTGCACGTTCCAATTATCTGACCTTTGCCGGGCCCATCCGCTACATGGCGGTTGAGCAGGACCACTTTGATGGCGGTACCGGTGCTTCTTCGAAAGGATCAACCGAGAAATTCCAGCCCTATCGTTATGATGTCCTGGGAAAGAATGCCCTGGCCGACGGTTTTCGCGGTCTTTTGCTTTTTGGCGTAGCCGGCAACAGCTATATCACCGGCGATAACGTAACAGTGTCGAAGGCGTCGAACGGGGTTATTACCATTCAGTATGCGCATCGTGGCACCGCCTACCGGCTTGAGACCGACCGGAACGGACGGCTTCAGTTTCCGAACGGCACGTACCAGAAACGCAGCATCGGTTATATTCAGGGTGCGGGGCCCCAGGTTATTTCCCGCGATTTTTCCAGCAACGGAAATGCTGACGGCATAGACTGGAACAAGGTCTGGAGTTCTTCCGTCGCCGGCGGAAAGGCGATTCCCGGCAGCAGCAGCACAACCGGAAACATCGTTAATGATGGCGCTTCCGACGAGTCCATGTATTACTGGCAGGGTGCCTTGCAGGTTACTTTTGAGCGGAATGTGCTGAAAATTACCGGCGGCCTGAACGCAGTCAAGCGCTAAGCGGATCTTTCCTGGCCATCGTAATTAACCGGCGGACTTGGTCTTCGCCGGTTTTTTTTTACCCTGAAATGTATGATACTGGACAGAGGGAGTGTAGGTATGGATTATCTGTTTCAAGGTGTAAAAGAGTTTTCTTCTCAGGACTTTACGCATTTTCGTGAACTGTTCGAGAAGCTCGGCAAGAAGCAGTCCCCCCATTCGCTTTTTATCGGGTGCTCCGATTCCAGGGTGGTGCCTCACCTGATTACCAGGACCTTGCCCGGGGAGCTCTTTATTATCAGAAACATCGCCAATGTAGTGCCTTTTTACCGGGCGTCCGAGGAGTATCTCTCCACAACCTCTGCGGTGGAGTATGCGGTCAAGATGCTGAATGTGGAAAACATCATTGTCTGCGGACATTCCAACTGCGGCGGCTGCAATGCCCTGTTTATGAGTGATGAGGAACTTGCCAATACTCCCCATACGAAAAAGTGGCTGGAATTGGCGCGACCGGTCCGGGAAAAGATTGAGAAGGATCCTGAGCTGATGCGGGATGTTGTAAAGCGTGAGTGGGTCACCGAACAACTCAATATAGTCGAACAGATGAACCACCTGCTGAGCTACCCCTATATTCTCGAGCGCTATAATAACCAGGAGATCAACATCCTGGGCTGGTACTATCTGATAGAGACGGGAGAGATTTTTAACTACGATAAGGATGAAAAGGTTTTCAAGAAGATAGAGTAAAGGAAAATAGAGTAAAGGCCGGCGAGAACCGGCCCCTACCTGTCAACAACGAGCTTCTACCCGCCGATTATAACCTGAGGCAGCCAGGTGATGGTTGCCGGGAAAAATATCATGGTAACTACAACAGCGAGCAGCGCTACAAAGAAAATCAGCATTCCCTTTGTAAACTGCATCGTCGTTAAGCCTGTTATTTCGCATATTATGAACATGCTCAATCCCAGGGGGGGAGTTACCAGTCCGATCATCAGAACCAGGGTCGCGAGCACCCCGAAGTGTACAAGGTCGATTCCCACGCTCATTACAAGGGGCATCAGCATGGGAACAAATATGATGATGTTGGCCGATGGATTCAGCACGCAGCCCGCGGCAAGAAAGCCCAGAAGTATAAGAATCAGCACAACCGTGGGATTGGACGAAAGGGCGGTAATGCCGTCGGTAAGGAGCATGCCTACCTGCTCTTTCGAGAAAACCCAGGCCAGGGAGTAGGCCGCGCCGACTATGAACATGATGCTGGCTGTTCCCTTGGCGGTATCCACGAACATCTGGAAAATCTTACCGAAATCCCGCTGCTTGTATACAAAGATTCCGATTACCAGGGCGTAGAAAACCGCGACGACACCCGCTTCGGTGGGGGTGAATAAGCCGCCGAGAATTCCGCCCAGTATTACAACAGGTGTGGACAGCGCCGGCAGGGCGCCCCAGAACTCCTTGCCCAGCTCGGGAAGATTCGCTTTGCTTCTTTTCGGGTAGTTCCGCTTCTTGGAGATCAGATAGACGAGAACCATCATGTAGACGGCCAGCATGATCCCGGGAATTAT
>Ga0334900_1000767_pt1 | contig 42133 bp, 28 predicted proteins | sample GraSluR3_MG_2_FD_207231 | JGI IMG/M metagenome (GOLD analysis project Ga0334900, IMG submission 207231) | Sludge microbial communities from methane-producing bioreactor in Wageningen University, Netherlands - Granular Sludge_31_08-R3 | ecosystem: Engineered > Bioreactor > Anaerobic >... | reverse complement strand
ACGGGAAAATTAAAGCATTCAGGTCAGTGTTCAGGGGCATAACTGATGTGAGTTTTTTCCTCTATCGGGTGTCTTTAATCTTTGCTTGATGGATTTCTTTTCCCCACCGGCTATTTCTGTTGAGCCTTAATTGGGCTAAGACATGAAAAAAATAATAGTTAATGTCTCAAAATGGAAATCATTGTTTATCTCACTAATGATCTTGAGCCTGTCAATGATGATAAGTGCGCAAAATCTTCAAGAAATTGACAGCCTTGAAATTGCTTTGAAAATAGCCGAAAATACAAATGAAAAAATTGATATTTTACTGAAACTTTCAAACACGTTTAATAATATCGATCCTCACAAAGCCCTCGATTATGCACAGGAAGCCTATTATTATAGCCGGAAAATTGATAACGACAAGGACATTCTCAATTCGATGCTTAACATGGCAAGAAACTATTGGAGCACAACTGATTATGAAAATGCCATGCAATATGCCTTAAAATCAGAAGAGTTAGCCAAAGAATTACATTCAGTACAAGAATTGTCGCTGTCACAATATATTATTGGGATTATTTATTACGAACTGGACGATTGTAACAAAAGTGCAGAATATTTTTTTAGCAGTCTGAAATTAAGCGAGCAAATTGATGATATGGAAGGAATAGGAAGAATTTATGGTGGAATAGGTTCTGTGAATTTTAAGCAAAACAATTTCAATAAAGCCCTTGAATATTATTTCAAATCATTGAATATTGCCAAAGAGATAAACGACCGTATTGGTATTGCCCGTGGATTGAACAATATTGCCGCTGCATACGCAGGTTTGGAGGACTACATCAGGGCGCGTGAGTACACCGAAAAATCGTTCGCGATGAACAGGGACCTGATGAACAGGAAATCGGGAGGTATTAATTACTTAAATCTGGGAGAGATTTATCTTAAGTTGAAAGACTATGATGCAGCATACGAAAACCTGCAGAAAGCGTTGCAGTTATACGAAGATATGAATAACACACTTTTCATTGCTACCTGTCAGATAAGTCTTGGTAACTACTTTCTGGAAATAAACGAAATCGACCAAAGCAAAGAATATGTTACAAAAGCATTTAATGAAGGGAAAAAATACGGATACAAGACAATTCTTCATAATTCGGCTGAGTTGCTCAGTAAAATATATCTGATAACTTCTGACACGTTAAATTCCCTTAAATATGAGGTAACAAAATACCAGATGAGTGACAGTCTTAATATAGAGAAAAATAATATTGAACTTCTAGAGATGAAATATGAATTCAATAAAAAAGAGCAGGAGAAAAAAATTGAACAACAGCGGAAAGATTTCATAACACTGATTATTCTCATTAGCCTGACTTTAGGCATGATTGTCATTGTACTTTTTTTTACACATCAAAAAATTAAGGCAAGAAATGTTCGTCTGGAAAAAGAAAAAATTGAGCTGGAACTGAATTCGAGAAACAAAGAATTTACAACCTATGTGATGTACCAGATGAAAAAAAATGAAATGTTATCCGAAATTTCCGAAAAACTGGTTCATTTGGAAGAAAATACTGTGAAAGAAGAAACCAGGGACGCTCTGCAAAAGATTGCAAATGAACTGCAAAAATGTAAAGACAAAGACATCTGGAAAGAGTTTGAATTACGGTTTAATCAGGTGCATTCTGATTTCTATCAAAAAATAAGTCATAAATTTCCGACATTAACCTCCAACGATTTGAGGTTGTGCGCTTTTCTTAAATTAAATATGTCATCAAAAGAGATTTCAGAAATCACAGGTCAGCGGATCGGAACTCTGGAAATGGCACGTTCACGCCTGAGAAAAAAATTTGGAATCTCAAAAACACAAATTGATCTGGTAACTTTCCTGTCCGATATTTAAAATATCCTTTTTCTTTTAGGCATCTTTCTTTTTTGTTGACACCTGTCTAATTATAGGTTTTTTATAGGAAGAAACTTGTGTGTTATGGTTTTAGTAAGGGTAATTTATTTGCCTAATACCTCGCTTAATATGAACCTTTGCACTCAAATATTTTCAGTTGAAAAGATGAAAGGAAAAGGAAAAGGACATAAAAATAATCAAAGGCAGGACGAAAAAGATCGTTTAATCAGTCCTAAACAATTCATTGCAAAAAATAAGAAAGAAAACTTGGTCTTGGAAAAAATTCTGAAGAAAATGAATTTACCATTAGAAAATGACCAGAAAAATGATAATTCTTAATAAAAATTCATTAAAAGTTAAAATGAGAAAAAAATGAGAAAAAAGACACGATTTAAGAAGTCGCTTTGTGCAGCCATAATATTAAATATTGTATTAGGCTATGCCGCATCTGCGCAGAATGTAATCTGGGAATTTGACACCGATACTGGTCATGAAAAACCGGCGTGGGTAGAAAAATTGACAATTATCAATGATTTTAGCGGTGACCTAGTGCCAGAAGTTGTTGCCGGTTCAGTTCACTACGGGTGTAAGGTTTTTTGTATTGAAGGAGCAACAGGAGATCTTCTTTGGGATTATGCAATGACTCCAGATTATGCTCCGGTAGGAGACTTAAAAACAGTACAGGACTTAAATGGTAATGGATCACAGGAAGTGTTAGTAGCTCAGGGATATATTGCCTCAATTCCACCAACCCCTCCGACAGGGCCGAAATTATTTTGCCTGGAGGGCGTTTCTGGAGAAGAAATATGGTCGTTTACTCCTGATCCGCAGGGCTACATCCCCGTTATTTCCCTGATGCCAGATGTGACAGGTGATGGAGTGAGCGACATAATAGCTGGATCGTGTAGTAATTGGGTCGCTTTGGTGGATGGATCAAATGGTAATCAACTTTGGTCGGCTTCGGTTAACGGAATGTATGTTCAATCCGTATCACCTATTGAAGATGTAAACAATGACGGAGTAAGCGATGTATTAATTGGAAATTGGGTTAGTGGTAATAAATCAGATGAAACCAGAGATTTACATTATCAGGATGCCGTGTCCGGTGTATATTGTTTTAGCGGAGCAGATGGCACCATGATATGGGAAAGAACGATCGGTGACATCCAGATGAACTGTGTGAAAAACATTGCCGATATAGACAACGATGGAAAACAGGATGTAATAACCGGGACCATGGATGGAGCCATGTACTGTTTAAGTGGAGAAAACGGTAATACAATATGGATGACCCCAACAAGCGAATTCATACAGGAGATTGTTGTTAATCAGGATATCAACGGAGACGATAAAAATGAAATAATAGCCGGTACGTGGGATGACAATGTCTATTGTTTCGATGGAGCCACTGGAGACATTTTATGGGCTTACAAAGTTGTCAACTGGGTACATACTGTTGCTATAGCTGAAGATGTTTCGGGCGATGGGATTAATGATATCCTGGTAGGTGATCGTGGTTTAGGTGTCGGAGGTGATATCTATCTTGGATCAGTATATTGCCTGGATGGCTTTTCTGGTAATCTGATGTGGAAATATGAAACAGATCATATGGTTTGGGCAGTGACCCAAACGGGAGATGCAAATGGCAATGGTGCATTGGATGTTATAGCAGGCTCTGATGATGGATATGTTTATTGTCTAGAAGGAAATCAAGATGTGGGTATTGGAAATGAGAAGGCATTGAATTCCATAGGTTCTCTTTTTCAAAACAAGCCTAATCCATTCATTTCAGAAACGGAAATACGCTTTGTGGTAACGTATCCAGGGCAAATAACGAATATTACAATTTATGACGTAAATGGAGTGAAGATTAAAACACTTTTTGATGAAAAGGTTAGTATTGGTGAATATTCCGTAATCTGGAACGGTACAGATGATTCCGGCAATTCAGTTCCAGAAGGTGTTTATTTTTACCATTACCAAAATAATACCATCATTGAGACGAAACAGATGATACTGATGAAATAATAGCACCTGAAATTAACATTTTCAATGAGCAAATAAAAATCAAAAAAATGAAAAAATTACTACAAATTTTTATTATGTGCTTTTTTTTCACTTGTGAGTTAACAGCACAAATTACTTTTGAGCGGACCTATGGAGGCGATGATTCTTATGTATGTCACTCTGTTGAACAAGCTTCCGATGGTGGGTATCTTGCTGCAGGATACATTAATCATTTAACCACTAATAAATTTGATGTGTATGTGATGAAGACGAATGCTTACGGAGATACACTATGGACACACTCATACAATACTCCGGACAACGACTTTTGTTATGACATGCAAATAACACAGGATCAGGGGTGCATCATTACCGGGTATACTGGAAGCTATCCGGCATTCAAGGTACTTTTAATAAAAACAGATGTTAATGGTGATGCATTGTGGACTCAAACGTATGGTGTTATTTCTGGTGTAGATACTATTGGATATTTTGGGAGATCTGTACAACAAACATCGGATGGTGGTTATATTGTGACTGGATATACCAGCAATCCGGATTATACGAATGATATTTTCTTGCTAAAAACCAATGCTTCCGGAGAAATTCTCTGGACGAAGGTCTATAACAAAGATGAAGGCGATATTGGTAATGCTGTGAGACAAACACCGGACGGAGGATTTATTATTGCAGGTAAAACTTCCTATATGTGGTTTACTTATGTGTATTTGATCAAAACCGATGCTGTCGGAGACACACTCTGGACAAGAACATATGGAGATTCGGAGAGCCAGGAAGCCTCTGATATTCAGCTGTTATCAGATGGAGGGTATGTTATTTCCGGCAATATTCTGGACGAAAATTACTATACAAACGATGTATATTTATTAAAAACGGATGCGTCAGGACAAATTATCTGGTCAAAGGCATTTGGTGGCATATACGATGAGTTCAGTAATTCAATATGCCAAACTTCTGATGGGGGATTTGTCATTGTTGGCCAAACAGTTAATTATCCTATTAGTAATATATACCTGGTAAAAACTAATTTAGATGGCGATACGCTTTGGACACGTACCTATGGTGGAGAGGAAATGGAGTATGGTTATTCGGTAAACCAAACGACTGATGGAGGGTACATTATTGGGGGATATACTTTTAGTCAAGCAACTTCTATGAATAAAATATACCTGGTTAAAACAAACGGTGATGGTCAGACCGTTGGCATTGATGATTATAGAAGCTTATCCTGTCCCATCACAATATCACCAAATCCAGCTAGTAGTTTTGTGAATATTCAGTCTGTATTAAATATGAATGGATTAAAAGTTTATAATCATTTGGGTCAAATCTTGGCTAGTACTGCAATCAATGGTAAGTTTTATAGGTTCGATTCTTCTTACTTAAAGGCAGGGATGTATTTTTTTAGCATTGAAACGGATGAATACACTGTTACAAGACGGATTCTCATAGAATAGTTACAATTATTGCTGTCACTACAGATGTAGTCTTTCTTAATTAATGTCTGTTGCTTCTCCACAAATTTCATTTCCACTTTTATCAAATAGGGCTTGATGCCGGGCACAATGTGCCCGGCATCAAGCCCTATTCATCATTTGTACCTTTTTATTGTTCTTTCAAAACTTGCCGTAGTTTCATGTAAAACCTGCTACAGGTCTTTAATCAGGTGGTTTTTTCGAATCCCGCATTCTTCAGGCTGTTTAAAATTCGTAGGCCAGACCTGTTATTAACGCTAATTTCCTGTTCAAATTTGACCACACCTTGAGTTCTTCTTTCTCATCAATGCTGCTGATTGCCAGGTTAACCCCCAATTTTTTCAAGACGGACAATCCCTCGTTCCGAAAGATTATTCTGAATCACAATTTCAAGGGCGCTGATCACGCCCCGGATATCCGCTTCAAACAATGCACTGAATTTTTCGATATCTTTTACCAATAAGTCGTGTGGCTTTACCAATTGTAACTATTTGTGCATAGAACTTTTTTACTTCGCTGATCTCTGCGGGCAGCCATCTTTGAACAAACTTTCAATCTAATAGACATAACATTGCTTTTTGTGGTTATACATTGGCCCGAAAATGAATGGGTTATTTTATTTTAAAAAGCCCCCTGCCCGGTATTGAGCAGGGGGTTAATAAATGAATGTTTATGAAAAGCTTACTTTACTACCAACTTCCTGGTTTCGCTTAGGTTATGCCCTGTGATCCTGACATAATAAATACCTGCTTTATAACTGCTGACATCCAGGTTGGTTTCATCTGTAAAACTCTTCTCCGATACTACCCTGCCCTGGATGTCGAAAACAGTCATCTCAACCGATCCAGGCCCGGCACCGACAAGGCCGATGGCTATCCTGTCGGTTGCAGGGTTTGGACAAATGCTGAAGGTTGCTTTGCTTTGTAAATTTGCCTCAATAATTCCTACCCCGCTTAAGTTATCCACTGAATATCCGCTGTCGGGAACCGAAGCGCTCCACACCGACGGAATCTGTGTATGGGCTGTAATCATAAAAGTTGAATAATTTATTCCGGTCATATTGGAGTCGGCAAGTGTAGGAGCTACATAATGATACACCGAATCCTGTAAGGCTAAAGTTGAACCGATTGCAAACCAATCAGTTAATGTAAACAGTTCTTTCGATCCTTCCAGCATCAGCCCATTTTGTTTGCCATCAGCATTTTTCTGGGTTTGAGTATCCATTTTCCGCCATACACCATATTGTGTTACCGGACGACCGCTGGTAACCTGGTCGTTTTCTGATGCTTCCCAGGTCAGTAGAACCTGTTTTCCCTGGTCGTCGGGAACATCCGCAATTGAGGTTATACTTCCTGGTTTTATGGACGGATTCAGCTCGTAGCTCCAAACACCTCCCTGCCCGATTGCTGCATGCAGCGTTGAGGTACTGGTATCCAACACCATTTCCCTGACATCCCAGATATCCAGGCCTTCCATCATCGGTTCCCACGAATAGCCGCCATTGACAGTTTTGTAAACACCCCCGGGAATGCCCCACGGTGCTCCGCCAACACCTAATAGTCCTGCATAAACAATATTGTGGTTACTTGGGTCGATGACAATTGATGAAACCCAGGCATGAGAGGGAGAAAACCACCCAAGTCCGTCATCAGCCGAAAACCAGGTCTCTCCACCGTCGGTAGTTTTTTTCATGCCCGAATCACTATAGTTGCTGTAATACATCGTTAAAGGGTCTACCGGGTCCAGTGCAAAACAATCGATGGCATCGGTTAAAATTTCGTCCCAGGTTAATCCCCCGTCTGTACTCTTGTATAATGATGCTGACCAATAACCGCCTACGGAAACATAAAGCATGGAATGATCTTGAGGAGCAATCCCCCCAGGCTGGCGCCGATTTGCAATCGGTGTCCGTACAATTTATTCTGGTCTCATGCTTTCGGTTTAGGTCAATACAGATTCAATTCTCATCAATGATCGCTTGTGGTTAAACCGGTTCAATTGTACCGCCTATACCGGAGCAAAGTGTGCCACTTATACCATTCAATCAATTCACAGTAATTTACACTGCAGTTGGCCATATCACAAGGAATCTGATTTGCAACAAAGGCCTAATCCATCATTTCCACCAATCTGTATTATTTTTGACTCATCATTATTTTGAACACAAATCTCATCACCCTATGAAACCAAAAGCCCTCATCACCATATGGATAAGCTTATTCAATAAAGCAGATGCTGCCGGAATAGCGGACTTGTATCATGATACGGCCGTCAATCATCAGGTGGCCAACGCCCCTGTGGTGGGCAAAAAGGCTATACAGCAAATGTTTGAGGCCGAATTTAAGGCTGCAGAAATGATCTGCATTCCGGAAAATATTTTCGAAGACGGGGAGTGGGGTATACTGGAGTGGAAAGACCCGCTGGGCTTGAGGGGCTGCGGCTTTTTTCATGTGGTGGAGGGTAAGATCAGGTTTCAGCGTGGCTATTGGGATAAGCTGTCCTTTTTGCGGATGCAAAAGTTGCCGATTCCGAAGCAGTGATTAGTCACATCCTCCACACTAAATCCCTTATCAGGGCAATGATATGCGGTTAAGGTTTCAGGTGATTGGCAGATTGTTTGTTCCTACAGGTATTCGAACTGAGAAATCAGCTTTGCATAAGTGAGGCTTTGAGTCGTCCCTTCAAGGTCTGAATTAAAAAACGTACTTCTTTTAACAGTTTTTTTCAACCTTATTCCGGATTTATTTTCCTTGTTTTTATCATTTTCACAAAAAAAAATAAATTTTTTTCTCGTTTAATATCAATGATTTAGCAAGCTAAAATCTTGAATAACTAAAGGAAACAGAAAAAAAAGTGTCGCATTTCATCTCTTAATAAGAGAATCTTTTAATGACGATGCTACAAATCTATTTGCATACACATCCGGCAGACCTGAATACAGCAGTAGCGCTGTATCCTATGGCCAGGCATGAAAGCTATCATGCCGGGGAAGTACCCAGGAATAAGGCACCCCCTGATGTGGATGCCCGAAAAGTGAATATCCAAGTAGTATTAATCTGATTTTTATTTTATGAAGCATTTTTACTCATTTATTATCAATAACTTAAATTTTTTTTATCATGAAAAATGAACTCGAACGTTCAAGAAAAATCCTGGCTTTGCGCCAGGTCCTCGAGGATCATCCTGAGGTGTTTGAAGGTAAAGCCGAAGCACTTGCAGTACGTGAGAACTTCCTTACCGAGTCGGAACTGTTGTTGGCACGCATCAACCAATTGGTGGTACCTTTCCGCTCCAACCTGGTTGAGCGAATAGCCAACAGGCAGCAGTTTGATCAGTTGCTTTTCAAAATGGTTAATATTGGAGTGCTATTGGCACGTCGCAATGGCGATCTGTCGTTGCAGCATACCTTTGGTGAGTTAAGCAAAAACATCACCCGTGTTTCGGCACACAAAGCATTGGCGGTGGCCGAGGTGGTGATGAGCAGTTTTGCTGCCCACGAGGAGCTGTTACCAGCCTTGGGTGTTGACCCCGAAGCTCGAGCACAGTTTGAACAGTTGATAGCCGATTATCAGCAAAGCAGTCGCGAGGCTGAACAGCAGCGTAATCAGAGGCGTAACCTTAAGGCTCTTATCAGGCTTCAGATCAGGAACCTGAACGAGCTGATCAGGATGGATCTGGATCGCTTTGTGCGGTATCATGCCAGCGACTATCCGCTCTTTGCGCAGCGTTATCAGGCCATTCGCAGGGCAAGACCTAAGGCATCGGCTCCTGAGCTGCCCATAGATTCTGACATCAGTGGCATAGTTACAAACAACCTGACAGGTGAAGCCCTTGCTGGTGCTGTGATCACCCTGATGGAACATGCTTATAGTATCGAGACGGATGCAGAAGGTCGTTATTCACTGGACGAACTGTCGCCAGGCAGCTATACTGTTAGCTGCCACAAGCCCGGATATTTTGTGCCCGAGCCAGTCAGCTTTATCCTTACTGCCAACGACAGTGTGATTCATAACTTCGAACTGATTTCGGCAGAATCCGCAGTAGCCTGATCAAGGGCTGATTTGTACGAAAACCACATGGCATTGGCTGTGTGGTTTTTTTGGTTGCCGTAGTTGTGGTTGTCGTCAATTGTTAATTTCTGGAAAAACTAACGGAGATGTTGGTTTTAAGCCTGATCGAGCCAAAAGCTGAGAGCCAAGGAAAAAGAGCCAAGTAAAAAGAGCCAAGGCAAAAGGCAAAAGAGCCAAGTAAAGAGAGCCAAGGCAAAAGAGCTAAATTGAATAAAGTAGTATCGGAAAGCAGTTTATTAGGAGATATTTTTTTTGATTGCTGATACGAGCCAAAAGCTAAAGGCCAAAAGCTAAGGGCCAAAGAAAAAGAGTCAAGTAAAAAGAGCCAAGTTGAATAAAGGACTTACGAGAAGTTGTTTATTAGGAGATATTTTTTTTGATTGCTGATACGAGCCAACGCCAACGCCAACGCCAACGCCATAAAAAAGAAGCAAGAGTGTGAGCAAGAGTACTGAGGACAGTGGGTAATGAAAAATGATTGTACTGATTAAGTCAAAACGAGTTAAAGCCAACGCAAAAAAAAACCACGCGAAAGCATCTCGACTATCGCTCGATGACCAATTCGCGCGGCAGCTGTGTTTAGAAAAAGCATTTTTGTTAGTTTTAGTAATATTAAGCCAATGCTAATGCCAAAGCTAAAGCCTCATTCAGCCAAAGCCAACGCCCCCGCTTGGCGGGGCCAACGCCAATAGCCATAAAAAAGAAGCAAGAGTGTGAGCAAGAGTACTGAGGACAGTGGGTAATGAAAAATGATTGTACTGATTAAGTCAAAACGAGTTAAAGCCAACGTAAAAAAAACCACGCGAAAGCATCTCGACTATCGCTCGATGACCAATTCGCGCGGCAGCTTTGTTTAGAAAAAGCATTTTTGTTAGTTTAAGTAATATTAAGCCAATGCTAATGCCAAAGCTAAAGCCTCATTCAGCCAAAGCCAACGCCCCCGCTTGGCGGGGCCAATGCCAATAGCCATAAAAAAGAAGCAAGAGTGTGAGCAAGAGTATTGAGGACAGTGGGTAATGAAAAATGAATATACTGCTTAAGTCAAAACGAGCTAAAGCCAACGCAAAAAAAAACCACGCGAAAGCATCTCGACTATCGCTCAATGACCAATTCGCGCGGCAGCTGCGTTTAGAAAAAGCATTTTTGTTAGTTTAAGTAATATTAAGCCAATGCTAATGCCAAAGCTAAAGCCTCATTCAGCCAAAGCCAACGCCCCCGCTTGGCGGGGCCAAAGCCAATAGCCATAAAAAAGAAGCAAGAGTTTGAGCAAGAGTATTGAGGACAGTGGGTAATGAAAAATGATTGTGCTGATTAAATCAAAATTAGCTAAAGCCCCCGCTTGGCGGGGCCAAAGCCAATAGCCATAAAAAAGAAGCAAGAGTTTGAGCAAGAGTATTGAGGACAGTGGATAATGAAAAATGATTGTGCTGATTAAGTCAAAACGAGTTAAAGCCAACGTAAAAAAAAACCACGCGAAAGCATCTCGACTATCGCTCGATGACCAATTCGCGCGGCAGCTTTGTTTAGAAAAAGCATTTTTGTTAGTTTAAGTAATATTAAGCCAATGCTAATGCCAAAGCTAAAGCCTCATTCAGCCAAAGCCAACGCCCCCGCTTGGCGGGGCCAATGCCAATAGCCATAAAAAAGAAGCAAGAGTGTGAGCAAGAGTATTGAGGACAGTGGGTAATGAAAAATGAATATACTGCTTAAGTCAAAACGAGCTAAAGCCAACGCAAAAAAAAACCACGCGAAAGCATCTCGACTATCGCTCAATGACCAATTCGCGCGGCAGCTGCGTTTAGAAAAAGCATTTTTGTTAGTTTAAGTAATATTAAGCCAATGCTAATGCCAAAGCTAAAGCCTCATTCAGCCAAAGCCAACGCCCCCGCTTGGCGGGGCCAAAGCCAATAGCCATAAAAAAGAAGCAAGAGTTTGAGCAAGAGTATTGAGGACAGTGGGTAATGAAAAATGATTGTGCTGATTAAATCAAAATTAGCTAAAGCCCCCGCTTGGCGGGGCCAAAGCCAATAGCCATAAAAAAGAAGCAAGAGTTTGAGCAAGAGTATTGAGGACAGTGGGTAATGAAAAATGATTGTGCTGATTAAGTTTAAACGAGCCAACGCCAACGCCAACGCCATAAAAAAGAAGCAAGAGTTTGAGCAAGAGTATTGAGGACAATGGGTAATGAAAAATGATTGTGCTGATTAAGTCAAAACGAGCTAAAGCCAACGCAAAAAAAAACACGCGAAAGCATCTCTACTATCGCTCACTTCGATCTACCTGGCGGCAGACAGGCAGGCTCCCTTCGGCAGGCTCCCTTCGGCAGGCTCCCTTCGGCAGGCTCAGGGCATCGCAGGGCATCGCAGGGCATCGCAGGGCATCGCAGGGCATCGCGATGACCAATTCGCGCGGCAGCTTTGTTTAGAAAAAGCATTTTTGTTAGTTTTAGTAATATTAAGCCAATGCTAACGCCAAAGCTAAAGCCTCATTCAGCCAAAGCCAACGCCCCCGCTTGGCGGGGCCAATGCCAATAGCCATAAAAAAGAAGCAAGAGTGTGAGCAAGAGTATTGAGGACAGTGGGTAATGAGAAATGAATGTACTGCTTAAGTCAAAACGAGTTAAAGCCAACGCAAAAAAAAACCACGCGAAAGCATCTCGACTATCGCTCGATGACCAATTCGCGCGGCAGCTGTGTTTAGAAAAAGCATTTTTGTTAGTTTTAGTAGTAATGAGCCAAAGCCAACGCCAAAGCCAACGCCTCACTCAGCCAAAACTAACCGCCAAAAGCCAACAACCTTAAAAAAAATCCCGCCAGCCAAAGCCAACGGGAGATTTTTATATGCAGTGCGAACTGTAATTATTCCTCCAGTTCTTCTTTTTGCGATTGCCAGTATTGATATACCTTGCGACCGCCATAGGCAGCACCAAGTGTCAGCAGTATGGCAAGGCCGGAGCCGATGGGGGCGTTTCCGCCCACAGGGCCACCGCCTGCGTTAGGATCACCAGGCGGTTCAGGTGGGCCTGCCTGAGCAAATAATGAGATGCTTGAGGCTGTTAAAACTACGATTAAAATTAATTTACCTATTATCTTTTTCATGGTTAAAATATTTTAGCGGATGAATATTTTTTGTGTCTGAACCAGTTTTTCGTTTTGGATACGAACCAGCATGATGCCGTCATAATCTGGTAGCGACAGGATAACCGGTTTTTGTACTTGTTTGTCAACTGATTGGATTAATCTGCCACTTAAATCGAAGAGCCCAATTTGCAGCGATCCTTCTGTCAGCTTATCAGTTGGAAGTATATATAGCTGGTTCTCATTTGTCCAAACTTTGAAGTGATTTTCTGAAGCTCGTAAATCCTGCACAGCAGTTACTCCCATAAAGTGTAGATTAAAACGCAGGGGGTCATTTTCAACTTCATGGCTGAATGTATAATAACCAGTTTCGCGGATATTGATCATTTGATCTGTTAATAAGTCTTCCAGGTAGATCTCAACTTCAGGTTCAAATGTCTCAAGGTATTCAAAACTCAGGACGGCCTCGCCGGAGGCATCAAGTTCAAACGACAGGGGTACAATCACGGTTTCCTGACTGGTAGCCAGCGTGTTGATCGATAGGGCTTTGCCATCGGTAGCATGTGTAAATAGCTGCGGTGCACCACTGAAACCTTTCAGCTTAGTGGCATCATCAAAGCCGTTGTAGGCGTTGTTGGCCTGTTCGCGGAAACGGATAAAGGTGGCATCGGAGGAGTTATTGGCTGAGACGGCTATCTTAAGCAGGTCTTTCGCCAATTCATCTCCTGATTTATAAAATCCGTTACCCTGATTATGGGTGCGATGTGCATTGGTGAAGGTGAGCGAAGGATCGGCGCTGGCGGCTTCAACAAACACAGCTTGTCCGACGGGTATGTACTGTTGTCCGAGTCCTGCTCCGTCATTGTAGGATTCGTAATTGCCCGTATTGCTGTTAAAAAGCCAAATAGTAGGATTTAATCCTGTACCTGTCAGGTCAACGGTTTCCCAGTCGATGGCCGAAGGGTAGGGGTTTGGGATTAGTTTTACATTCTCAGCTTCAATACTTTCAGCAGCTACAGTAAAATCGCCATTATTCATTGTTCCGGTGAAAATAAATTTATCGCTTTCGTCGGCTACATAAGAAAGGAATCCTTTTTGGTTGTCGAGATTCTCTGTGAGGCTGGTGATGCCAAGCCATGAATCTTCATTAGTTTGATTGGGAACAAAATGCCAGAGATAGCTTCCGGTGAATACATCCCCTGCCTGGATATCGCTGGCCAACGGAATCGAGATCAAATGGTATTTGTAAAGACTTGTGCCAGTGCCTTCGTTTTGGCCACCGGTTACGTAGCGCTCGATGCTTGTTGAGCCGGTGCCGTCAACTATACCATTTATTAATAATGAACCAGTGCCGGTAGCATCCGACTTGATGGTGAGTGAACCGTTGAGGGTGAGGTTATAGCAGTTGGCTTCAGTTGACGAAGAAATTACTACTGTTTCTGCATTTCCAATGGTGGTATTTGCAGAAGAAGTCGGGACTCCGTTGCTCCAATTAGCTGAAGTATTCCAGTCAGTGGTTGAGGCACCTGTCCACACAGTTTCATAAAGCAAAAACTGATTATTATTTAAAGCTCCTGGTGTTGCAGTTGCTGGTTCCTGCCATGTGAAGTCAGTATATACTGTACCAGTGCCACTTAATTGTAATGAATGACCAACAGGTGTAGTACCGGTTTCCGAAACACCAATATCAGTAGATTCAATACCATTTGCTGGGCCATCTGTAGCAGTGAAGGTGCCTTCATAGCTTAAAAACTGAATCAATGTACCATCATAGGACAGTGCCATTCCATCGGGGCCACCGTTTTGTATTCCACTGGCAAAAGAGCTCCATGTAAAAAAGGTATATGTGCCAATAGTATTACCTTCTGTCATATTATCAGCCGTTTCAGTATCATAAGAAGCACCTCCATTTCCATTGTAGAGATTTACCAGGAATTTTGATAAGTCGTAATTACCTGGATTTTTTATGACAATTTCAATCAATTCATCAACATCTCCACTTACATTGTCATAATGAATTTCATTTATCCAGGTGATGGGAGTAGCCGGGGCCTCATCAGTCGTTGCATCATCCTGTGGTGCCCCATCTGTTTTATAGTTAATTGTAGTTTCCAAACCGTTGTAGGGGAATATTTTAAAATAATAAGTGGTTTCAGCATTCAGTCCTGTAAATTGGTGAGTTTCAACGCCTGCTGCAACATTTTGAACCAAAGCTCCATCGGTTTCGGGTGTTCCGTTTTTTGGATTGGTTATAGCAGCATAACTAACATTACTGCCTTTGATCAGATAGCCATCAGCTGCAGGCACAGCATCAGTCCAGCTTAAAGTAATTTCTGAGCTGGAGTTTGTGGTGGCTAGAAAGTCTGTTGGGTGGTTGGTGGGTTCAGACGCTGATTGATCTTCATAGATTAAAATGTCATCAATCCGCCAACTCGTTGGGCTATCAGTTGAATAGTACTTGAAGGCTAAAAACACAGTATTACCACTAATTGCCGAAAGGTCAATTATTCCTGAAGGGGTTTCAATTTCAGTGCTTCCAACAGATCCGGCAGCAGGTTGATCAAATGACAGTTCGTTCCAGGTATATGTTGTAGGATTACCAATGCCTGGATAGTCCGATGAGTAAAATAATTTCAGGTAATTATTTGCACCAATTGTTCCATATTTGGCAAAATTGGTAAATGTCATTACTTCATCTGAATAAGCATTAAAATCAATACCAGGCATTACCAGCCAATGCTCCTCTGGGTTTTCACCGCTGAAACCATTAGCTTGAGCACCGCCTGTAACTATTGCCCATGGTTTGGTTCCGGCTACTGTATAAGTGTAAGTGTCGCCAAAACCTGAGGAAAAATCTTCGCTGTAAGGCAGGGTAGTAGTATTAGGTACTTCTACACTTCCGCTTAGATTTACTATTTTATCAGTTGCACCAGTCGAACTACAGGTAATGTCTTCATCATAAGTGCCGGCAGTTAAACCAGCTTCCAGTCTTACATAGATGGTTGTGCTATTAACTGTTCCACCAGATTGTGTCAGGGTAATGGCATCTCCGGTGAAGTTGCTTCCTGAAGTTTCGGAAATTTCATAATTGTTTGGTGGTGTTATTACTATGTCAGCTGATAGATCACTCCCTTCAACTGTGAATGATTGCTCGGCTGATGGGCCGGTGCCAAAGAGGTAGGTAAAACCTATAAGAGATGAAGTGTTCAATGTTATAGTTGGGGAAGAACCTGATGAATAAACATGAGTCCCTAAATATTCGGTATTTCCAGAAGCAGCATTATTTACTGTAGAATTTGTTACTTCAGTCCATTCTAAAGTTGAATATGTTGTATTTCCTGATGTAATATTTGAGTTTCTATAATAAGATGTATTTTCACCCCAGCTTGTGCCATTTCCAATAACATCTGACCTATCCGCCCAAGCACTTGCACCGTTTGAAGTTGAAATAATTATTAAATCATCTCCGTTAAAGTTACATACTGAACTACTCGTGCCAGATGCATAATTTGGCAATGCAGCACTACTGTTTTTGAATAAAATTACTTCTCCCGCGGCAATTGTGCCAGAAAGAGATTCATTATTGTTTGGATTGTTGTTTGCAGGGTCATCTGCAGCTGCATTAGCAAAAAGACACAAGTATTGTTGCGGGTTTGTAAGGTCTACTGAAGTTTTGCCTACATTAGTAATTTCAATCCATTTGTCATTACTTGCACCTTCATAATACTGTGATATAATTACCTGTCCCCACGCGTTCCCTATACCCATTATCAGGAAAAGCGCGATGGTTAATGTTTTTAGTAAAGTAATTTTCTTCATAACTGAATTATTTTGTGAATTGTAGATTTTGTTCTGCCTACAAATCTAAGCAATTGTGTTTTATTAAAAAAGTCCTTTAGGTTAAAGGTGTTTTAAGGAATTATTTCGGGAAGCTTGGGTTGTCAGCTGTGCTTTCCTGAATTTTTGTCTGTACTGAAATGTACAAAAAGCATTTAAGGTGCCTGTAGGCTGATTTGCAGTACATCACCATCGGTTTTGTAGTCGATGCCGGCATCGCTGCCTGTGTAGCCCCACATTTTGAAATAATAGGTTGTTCCGGGTGTGAGGTTTCCAAAAACGGCTTTTTCAACTCCGTAGGTAACGTTTTTAGTCCAAAAGCCATCCGATTCGGCTGTGCCATCTACCGGAGCAGTGATGCTGTTGAAACCCGTACTGCTCATTTTGATAAGGTAAGCATCGGGCAGCACTGTGCCCACGGCATCGGTCCATTGCAGGGTGATGGTGTTGGCCGAAAAGTCGGTGACATGATTTGTTGGCTCATCAAGCAGGCTGGTGCCCCAGATCAGGTTGGCATATTCGGGATGGTCGATAAAGGGGTTGCGGTTTTGCTGAATGGCATAAATGGCATTGTTGCGTTCAATTTCTTTTTGACTCACAGGATCGTTGGTATGCCATTCGAGCAGCATATTCAATGCCCATTCCGTAAAAACAGGATAGGAGTCATTGCCAAGCATATCGCCCGACCAGCTGCTGATCACGTTTTTGTAGCGTGTGGCCATATAGAGATAATTCCTGGCGATGTCGCCTTTGTACTCGTCAATCGGTTCGAACACAGTGCCGCTGTAGCCCGGATAGTTGCTGCTCCCCAACTTGCTGCCATTGGTTGAAGTCCAACTAACACTTCCCACCTCCCCAAAGGGATAATTTGACCGCATGCCGTTCACCTTACCATCGGTGGGGATGAGGTGAAACAAATCGGTGCGCATAGGTAAGGCGTCACCGAACCAGCTGGCCGGAATGCTGTGTTCGCGGTTGTAGCAATCGCCTTCTTCGTCATAGTTTCCGCATTGATCAGTGATGAATGTATATTCGTAGGCAGGACTACCCCCCGGAACATCGCTGTACATATCCCATACCTTGCCATTTGCCTTGGCATCAGTGCTTTGGAAATCGGTCCACAGCTGGTCGTATGTGCGTACTACATGGTTATCGATGATATTGTAAAGGGCTGTTTGCAATGCCTCACCAGTCTGGCCGCTGGCCGCATCATAATAGCCTGCAGGCTGCGTAAAAGCTGCTACATACGACAGAAATAATGACAGGAATAAAAATTGTTTCAACCTAATTTGCTTCATAAGAATGGGAGTTTTACATGAATTTTAATGCGAAAAATGAGGAAGGCAAATTTACACATTTCACCTAAAAGATGGAATCCAATAAATGAGATTCAGTTGAATTGGTTTTCAACTTCATTCCGGGCATTATCAAACTTCATGACACGAATAGATTGGAGTTTTTATGTTCTTTATCAACCTAGAACATGCCATTTGTAGAGCTTAAAAAAAAAACACCCGCCGTAAAAAATTGGCAGGTGTAGATGTAAGCTCGAAACGCTTAGGGGCTATTCCTTGCTAAAGATCTGCCTGCCGTTGAGTGCCTGGACATTTCGGTAATTGTTCTTCAGAATACCTTCAAATTGTGCCAGTTGTTCGGGGGAGGCTGTTAAAGCTTCTTTCAATACATACCATTGCACTACTTCGGAGCAGGGCGGAGTGGTTAAAGAACCGCTGTAGTGGTAAAAGCTTTTGTTTTCGGGCAAAAGTGAGGCCAGGTCAATGGCTGTTGTATCCGTATAAGTTCCTTTTTCGACGGGGAAATGAGCCAGGAATTCTGAGAATAAATCATTCTCTTCGCCGGCTTCAAAAAACACGCCCACCACAGCAAAATCGGTATCGGAAGCCCTGTGTACAAAATGAACCTCCAGGGGATAATATTGGCCATTTAGCTGATGTTCGCTTTTGGCATGATAATGAAATTGTAGCAGCTCGTATTGCAGCGAACCAATGCTTAAGGAGCTGCCTTCGTCGCAGCTGAACTCGATGGCATGTCCGTTATTTTCGATCTCTGTGCTGGTGGTGCTATAGCTGAAGTGCAGGTCAGGAAGACTTGCATCAGTAACCACTCCTGTGATATTTACCGGAGATTGATTTTCATCGCCACAGGCACTAAAGCCGGTGCAGAGGTCGGGCCACTTGTCCTGGCCATCCTCGCTGCCGTTGTGCGACCAGTGTACGCCATCGCAGCTTGTTGGGATATCTGTCTTGTCTGATTTACAAGCCGAAATGGTCAAAGCAATGACCACAAAAACAAAAAGGAATTTTAATTTTTTCATAGGGTTACGTTGTTCGGTTAGTGAACTTTAAATTGATGATAAATAATTAAATAGTGAAATTTTTAGTTCGGAGGGTGTTGCATAATTATGCATTGCCTGCGAGTAAATAATTTCGCTAAAAGTAAACATATTCTAATACGAGCGATTGCTTAAGTGAAAAACATCATTTTTTAATTATTGTTGTCCGGTATAATTTACATAAAAACGCTCTATCATTGGAATAATGTACGGGATGGCATTTTAATTTTACCGGACAGCATTGATTACATAATAGCAATTGCCTTTTCGAAATCATTACAATTCCGCAAAATGAACTGATTCGAGGTATAAGGTGGTTCCTTGAAAAGGATTTTGGCAAATGACAGAAATCTCTCTAATTCGGATACGCTTACTTCATCATCCACTCATCAATGGTCAGATAAAAAGGCATATCGTCCATATCCATTTTGCCGCGGATATTGCAAGTGTCGTAATTGTCGTAATAAAGCGTGCCCACGTCAGGCTGCATATTTTTGAAAGTGAAGCTGCCCTGGCCACTTTTTAATATTCCGCATTTGGGTGTAATAAGGTAGTTTTCGGTAGTGGTTAGCTGTACTTCATCGCCGGTGTCGTTGATAAATGACAGATCAGCTGAAACATATATTTTCTCATTTTCATTTGAGAAGTATTCACTTCCGGACCATTTTTCCCAGTCGTATCGAATGGTGCCATCAAGCCTGATGGTTCGCAATCCGGAGGTGTCAGTAAAGACAATATTTTCCAGATACTGATCAAAAACGTAATGGTTATTGACAGTATCGTTTAGTACCAGCTTCATATTTTGTGCAGAAAACATATTTGGAGGGAATGATTTATTGGAATAGTAACGGAAATAATCAAAACTAAAAGTCGCCTGAGCACCAGGATGAAGCGGTAAAGTATCTGTATGAACAAACACCCTGCCTCCCATATATCGGTTACTAACCTGATTTAATCGGAAGTTGTGATAAAAAGTGTAAAGGTGTTTGTTTTGATCTTCAGCAAGCGTAACTTCAGTATTATCAATGTCTGCATGAAAATAGTTCTGCACACTATCATTTTTCAGTGCTTTGAGGTAATAAACAGTCAACTGGATCACATTGTGCTTTTGCAGAATAAGATTATGTGCAGCACTCACTTGAGCCTGGTAATTTCCTGTTTCACTATTATCTTTTTTGCAGCCTGAAAAATATAAAAGCGTCAAAATCAGAAATGTAAATCCAAAAGCAGTAGTCGGTTTTCTAGTCTTCATCATTTTCTTTCGTAGGTTTCAAATCTGTAAACGAAGTCTGACTGCAAATCATTGTCCATCACTTCTTTTTCTGTCAGTTCCCAGTCGTTGTAATTGATGAAAGGAAAATAGGTATCGGCTTCAAAATCAGCTTCGATGATAGTCAGGTAAAGTTTATCAGCCAGGGGCAAAAATTGTTCGTAGATGCTGCCGCCTCCAATAACAAAAACCTCCTGCTCCTGATTTGTTAACCGGAGTGCTTCTGCAATGCTCTCAACTTTTTCGCAGCTTTTTGGAACAGGGTTGAGTGTTTCGCTGAGGATGATGTTTCTTCTGTTTGGCAGGGGACCTCCTGGCAGGGATTCGAAAGTTTTTCGTCCCATGATTACACTATGACCCGAAGTAAGTTTCTTAAACCTTTTCAGGTCGGCTGATAAGTGCCAGGGCATGTTGTTGTTGATTCCGATGGCCCTGTTTTGCGCCATGGCAACGATGAGTGAGATAAGAGGTTTTTTTGACATAATCTTGGTTAAACTGCAATATCGGCTTTGATTGAAGGATAAGGATTGTAAGCAATTAGCTCAAAATCTTCGAAATGGAATGAAAAAATATCCTTTATCTGCGGATTGATTTTCATATTTGGCAAGGGGCGGGGTGTACGACTTAGCTGTAGATTCACCTGTTCCAGATGATTGAGGTAGATGTGTGCATCACCAAAGCTCATAATCAGTTCTCCTGCTGCTAAGTCTGTTACCTGCGCTACCATCATCGTCAGCAAGGCATAGGAAGCGATGTTGAATGGCACGCCCAAAAAAATATCGGCACTGCGCTGATACATCTGGCAGGAGAGCCTGCCATTGGCTACATAAAACTGAAACCAGGCATGACAGGGTGGGAGGGCGGCATTTCCGCTGGCAACGTTTTCTGCAAAACTTTTTCCGGATTCGGGAAGCACGGAAGGATTCCAGGCAGCAACGATATGCCGGCGGCTGTCAGGATTATTTTTGATGCTTTGTATCACCTCTTTGATTTGATCGATGCCTTCGCCATTCCAGTTGCGCCATTGGGCACCATACACAGGGCCAAGATCGCCCTTTGCATCAGCCCACTCATTCCAGATGCTCACTTTATTGGCTTTGAGGTAATTAATATTGGTGTCTCCCTTCAAAAACCACAGCAGCTCGTGTATTATCGATTTGAAGTGCAGCTTTTTTGTGGTGACAGCCGGAAAGCCTTTTTGCAGATCGAAACGCATCTGATAACCAAAAACACTCAGGGTTCCGGTGCCAGTCCGGTCTTCTTTTTTATTTCCGTTTTCGAGTACATGCCGCATCAGGGCGTGATATTGTTCCATGAGTTAATGTAGCTTTTGTCCGGTTACTTATCCAATCAACATTCCAACAATAGTTGCCGACATCAGGGAGGCCAGTGTACCACCCAACAATGCCTTTAAGCCGTATTTCGACAATGTAATACGCTGATTTGGTGCCAGCGAGCCAATGCCGCCAATCTGAATGCCGATGGAGGCAAAATTAGCAAATCCGCAGAGCATATAGGTAGCCATGATAACCGATTTAGGATCAGTAAAAACCTGCGCTGCTTTCAGCTCTGAAAGGCTTACATAGCCAATAAATTCGGTCATAATAATTTTTTCGCCAAGCAATCTTCCCAGGTAGGTGATATCCTGAGCATTCACACCAATCAACCACATCACGGGCGAAAAGATGTATCCCAGCATAAATTGAAGCGATAATTCGTTGTAACGTCCATCTGTGATTGATGCAATGGAATCGTTGAGCCCGATCAGTTCACCTATCCAAATGGATATATAATTGAACATGGCGATGAAAGCGATGAAAACCAATAACATAGCTGCAACGTTTACGGCTAGTTTCAAACCTTCGGTTGTTCCGTTCGAGATGGCATCCAACACATTGCTGCCAATTTGATCTTTGCTGATTTCCATGGTTTTATCAATGGCCTCGGTTTGTGGCACAAGGATTTTGGCGATCACGATAGCTCCCGGAGCCGCCATCACCGATGCCGTGAGCAGATGCTTGGCAAACAGCAATCGCTGCACCGGATCTTCGCCTCCCAAAAAGCTGATATAAACAGCCAGCACGCCACCTGCCAGTGTTGCCATGCCTCCCATCATTACCAACAGAATTTCTGATTTGTTCATCTTTGGCAGATAGGCTTTGATCATGAGTGGCGATTCGGTTTGGCCAAGGAAGATATTTCCTGCCACCGAGAGGCTTTCGGCACCGCTGAGCTTCATCAGGCGGGTCATGGCCCAGGCCATCGCCTTCACAACTTTTTGGATGATGCCGAGGTAAAAAAGTAAGCTTGTAAGTGCCGAAAAGAAAATGATTGTGGGTAAGATCTGTACCGCAAAATTTTGCATCGCACTTTCAATGCTGTTGGAGGCAAAAGAGCTAAAAAGGAATTCGGTACCTGCTTTGGTGAAATCCAGCACTAAAACAAAAAGCTTGCCTACTGCTTCAAAAAAGTACTGAATCCAGGGAACATAAAGCACCCCGATAGCCAGAGCCAACTGAATGGCCAGTCCGGTGAAGATCACTTTCCAATTGATGGCTTTACGGTTGCTGCTAAAAATAAATGCAATCACTATCAGCGAGAACATTCCCAAAAGACCTCTGAGGATGGTCATCAGGCTGAAGCCTTCACTGCGTTGCATCTCAAGCAAGTTAGAAGTAGCCTCGCCTTCATCGGCAAGCTGATTGTGGTGTTCGGGAGCAGTGCTTTCGATGATGGCTTCGACTGTAGTTTGAACTGTATCGGCTTGTGCCAGAGCATGTTCGTTTATGTTTAAAGTCAGCATCACTGCAAAAAGCAGCATAAAAATCGTAGAGGTTTTAATCATTGTAATTAAGCTGTTTGGAGTAAACAAAAAGACACTGGATTACACACGTTTCCTTCTTCTGATTTCATCGCGAAGTTTTGATGCCTTTTCATATTCCTCATTTTGGACTGCAATTTGCAACATTTCTTCCAGTTCATCGGTTAAATACTCCGAAAACTCATCTTCCTTCACAGCGTTTTGTTCTCTGGATTGTGTTGTGTCGTTTTCCTGGTCCAAAACAATTCCTGCATCTTCCAGGATTGTTTCGTAGGCAAATATGGGGCACTCAAAACGTATCGCCAGGGCAACAGCATCGGAGGTGCGGGCATCTATTTCGGTGATTTCGTTGTTAGATTCGCAGATAAGGATGGCATGAAAAACACCATTTTCAAATTTATTAATAACGACTTCTTTTAGGCTTATATGGTAGGTGTCAGCAAAATTTTTCAACAAATCGTGCGTCATTGGTCTGGCAGGTTTCATTTTTTCCAATCCAAGTGCAATCGATTGCGCTTCGAATGTTCCGATGATAATAGGTAGCTTTCGCTGTCCGTTTTTCTCTCCCAGTATAAGCGCATAAGCTCCGCTTTGTGACTGACTATAAGACATTCCCGTGATTTCCAGTGCGATTTTTTGCATGCTTTCTTTTAGTTTTTTAAGCGGTATAAATATAGACTTTTTTTAAGGATTGATTTTGTTATAGCCAGAGAGTTTTAGGATTTTTTTCAACAGGGTGTAGTGAATTTTTTTGAATTTTTCCGAATTATTTTTTTTGATTAATGCTTGTAAGATAGTATTTTTGCGGCGTTCGTAATAAATAAAAAATAGAGCGACCGACAAAAAATTCAAAACTTACCTTACCAAATCAAATCTATGGATCATTTAATCTGGTTGATTCCGGTTTCAGCAGTTTTTGGAATTATATTTATGGTGCTGAAATCCAGATGGATAAACAAGCAAGAAGCTGGTACAGAAAAAATGCAACGGATTGCGGGTTACATTGCCAAAGGGGCGATGGCCTTCCTGAAAGCTGAGTATCGTATCCTGGCCATTTTTGTTGCTGCAGTTTCTGTATTACTCTATGCAAAAAGCTATACCGAAGAAACATCTAATGGTTTTATCGTGGTATCCTTTATCACAGGTGCAGTGTTTTCGGCCTTAGCCGGTTATATTGGAATGCGAGTGGCTACTAAAGCCAATGTTCGAACTGCCCAGGCTGCAAGAACCTCTTTAAATCAGGCCCTCAAAGTTGCCTTCAACGGGGGCAGTGTGATGGGCATTGGAGTTGTTACCCTTGGGTTATTGGGATTAAGCTTGTTGTTCATTCTATTCAATAAGTTTGTTGGCATTAACTGGTCGCTCGAAGTGGTATTGAATGTGCTCTCTGCGTTTTCGCTGGGAGCCTCTTCTATCGCACTCTTTGCCAGGGTTGGTGGTGGCATTTATACCAAAGCCGCTGATGTGGGAGCCGACCTGGTTGGTAAAGTGGAGGCTGGAATTCCGGAAGATCATCACCTCAATCCGGCAACAATTGCAGATAATGTAGGCGATAATGTTGGGGATGTGGCTGGCATGGGTGCCGACCTGTTTGAGTCGTTCGTGGGCTCAATTATTGCTTCGATGGTGCTTGGTGCTGCTTTCACAACTTCACCCGAGGTGTTAGGCTATTTTGAAATGGGACCTGTATTGTTGCCGCTTGCAATTGCATCACTGGGAATTTTGACCAGTATAATAGGTACCTTTTTTGTTAGGGTGAGTGCAAAAGGTAATCCTCAGGCAGCTTTGAATCGTGGAGAATTTATTGCAACAGGCATTATGCTTGTTGTTTCTTATTTTTTGATTAAATGGTTTTTGCCCGAGATTTGGAATCATTATAGGGTGGACGGTACTGTTAAAGAAATGAGCTCCCTCGGTGTTTTTTGGGCTACTATTGTTGGCCTTGTGATAGGGACAGCCATTGGTAAGATTACTGAATATTACACCGGAACGGGTGGCAAACCGGTTCGTTCCATTGTTGAGCAAAGCAGAACCGGTGCTGCAACTAATATCATTGCCGGGATGGAAATCGGGATGAAATCAACTGCCTATCCTATTTTAGGGCTTGGACTGGCAATTATCCTTTCGTATCACTTTGCCGGACTGTATGGAATTGCCATTGCTGCTGTTTCGATGCTGGCCAACACCGGCATACAGCTGGCGGTTGATGCTTACGGGCCAATAGCCGATAATGCCGGCGGAATTGCTGAGATGAGTGAGTTGCCAAAAGAAGTCCGTCAAAGAACTGACAAACTTGATGCAGTTGGAAATACCACCGCTGCCATTGGTAAGGGTTTTGCAATTGCTTCTGCTACTTTAACAGCCCTGGCTCTGTTTTCGGCCTTTATGTCGCAGGCCAATATTATTACCATTGATATTTCGAAGCCGGTTATCATGGCGGGTCTGCTTATCGGAGGCATGCTTCCCTATTTATTCAGTTCGATGGCGATGGGTGCTGTGGGGCGGGCAGCAAAAAAAATGATCACTGAGGTAAGACGACAGTTTCGTGAAATTCCGGCACTTACCAAGGCACTGGCAGTGATGAAAAAGTATGACGGCGATATGGAGCATATCACTAAAGAAGAGGCAGTAATCATGCACGATGCCGAACAATCTGCCGAATATGAAAAATGTGTCGAGATTTCGACCGATGCCTCTCTCAAAGAGATGATATTGCCAGGATTGCTGGCCATTGTAGCTCCTGCATTGGTTGGATTTGCAGGTGGTGCCGAGATGTTGGGTGGTTTGTTGGCTGGTGTAACGGCATCGGGGGTTTTGTTGGCTATTTATCAATCAAATGCCGGCGGTGCCTGGGATAATGCCAAAAAAATGGTCGAAGAAGGTGTGATTTACGAGGAAGTGCTCTATGGCAAAGGAAGTGAATCGCACAAGGCTACCGTGGTTGGCGATACAGTAGGCGACCCTTTTAAAGATACCAGCGGACCTTCCTTGAATATATTGCTCAAACTGATGTCGGTTGTTGCATTGGTTATTGCACCATCGATCGCTGTTGATACGGCAAAAATCAGTGATAAGCAGGAGTTGAACCCAAAGGTACAAAAGCTTGATCAATCGAAAAAAGAATATCAGTCGCCCCTCGCTTCCTGGTTCGACTGGACCGACTAAGTTTTTTTTTCTTACGCACAATGTGAAAAAGGAGAGGCTCTTGCTTCTCTTTTTTCTTTTAAAGCATTGAATAGTTGTTGGGTATAAGTGATTTTAATGGCTTGTGTTTAGTGCTTTCTGAATTGTTAATTTGTTAACAATATTTAGCCCTTAAACATGGAATTAACTGAAACAATTTCTACCTTTGCCGCTCGAAACCTTGTCTTATACTTGATTTAACAAATTGATTTTTTTTGAATCTGTTAATTGTACATTTATGATCACTAACAATTTTGTTCAGCGCCATTTAGGGCCGACTAAAAATGATATTGAGCAGATGCTTCAGGTCGTTGGTGCAGCCTCTGTTGATCAACTTATCGATGAAGTAATTCCTGAAGATATTCGTAATCAGGATAAGCTGGAGATTGGTGAGGGGATGAATGAGTATGAGTATTTAAACCATCTGAAAGCGATAGCGACCAAAAACAAGCTTTTCAAATCCTATATCGGGATGGGGTATTATAATACCATCACTCCGGCTGTGATTACCCGAAATGTGCTCGAAAATCCGGGCTGGTACACTGCCTACACACCTTATCAGGCCGAAATTTCACAAGGACGTTTGGAAGCCTTGCTTAATTATCAAACAATGATTTCTGACCTTTGTGGGCTCCCAATTGCCAATGCTTCGCTGCTTGATGAAGCCACATCGGCTGCCGAAGCCATGCTGATGTTTTTTGCCAGCAGAAGCAGAGCACAGCAAAAAGCAGGGGTAAACAGGTTTTTTGTTGACAAAGGAGTGTTGCCTCAAACGCTCGAAGTCGTTAAAACCCGTGCCTTACCTGTTGGAATTGAGGTTGTGGTAGGTAGCATTTCGCAGGATATGCTGGACGAACAATACTTTGGGATGTTGCTGCAGTATCCTGATCAATTTGGTGCAATAAAAGATTTTCGCGAAACGATTGAAAAATATAAATCAATCGGAATTCAGCTTGTTGTTGCAGCTGATTTATTGAGCCTGACCTTGCTTAGTCCTCCCGGAGAATGGGGTGCCGATGCTGTGGTAGGCTCGTCGCAACGATTTGGTATTCCGATGGGATTTGGTGGCCCACATGCTGGTTATTTTGCTACAACCGAAAATTATAAACGGAATATTCCGGGCAGAATTATTGGACTTTCGAAGGATGCCAACGGAAATCCTGCCCTCCGAATGGCACTGCAAACTCGCGAACAACATATCAAACGCGAACGTGCAACTTCCAATATCTGTACGGCACAGGCTTTATTGGCATCAATGTCAGCTTTTTACGCGATTTACCACGGGCCTGACAGACTGAAAGAACTGGCCAGACATATCCATATTTTAACAAATGTACTAGATAAAGAATTGAGAAGTATCGGGCTGAATCAACGGAATGAGTTTTTCTTTGATACCCTTTTGCTTGAGTTGCCAACAGGCCTTACGACTTCTAAACTCAAAGCTCATGCCGAAGCTAATGCAATGAATTTCAGGTGGATTGATGAGCAGTTATTTAGCATTAGTCTGGACGAAACAACAAGCTTGCATGATGTGAATGAAATTATAAAAGTTGTTGCCCAGACCCTTGGCAAACCATTCGAAAAATTCGTTTGTGATCCACAGCAATGTGCTAAGTTTTCGGCATTGCCCGAAGCTTTGGTTCGCACTTCTGATTATTTAACGCATGAGGTCTTTAACCGGTATCATTCGGAAACAGATATGATGCGTTATCTCAAAAAGCTCGAGAACAGAGATCTGGCACTTAACCGGACAATGATACCCTTAGGTTCATGCACCATGAAGCTTAATGCTGCTGCTGAATTATTCTCGTTAAGCTGGCCTGAGTTTGCTAATCTGCATCCTTTTGTTCCCAAGGATCAGGCTGCCGGATATTATCAGTTGATCGAAACCCTTGAAAAAGACTTATGCAACATAACAGGTTTCAAGGCCATATCTTTTCAGCCTAATTCTGGTGCAAGCGGAGAATATACCGGCTTGATGGTGATTCGGGCTTATCTGGAGTCGTTGGGTCAAGGTGATCGCAATGTGTGTTTGATTCCTTCTTCGGCACATGGTACTAATCCGGCCAGTGCTGTGATGGCAGGCATGAATGTAGTGGTGGTGAAATGCGACGACAAAGGTAATATTGATGTGGCTGATCTGCGCGAAAAGGCTGAAGCCAACAAAGATAAGCTTGCCGCTGCCATGATTACCTATCCTTCTACGCATGGCGTATTTGAAAAGGCAATCCGCGAAATTGTTGGGATCATTCACCAAAATGGCGGCCAGGTGTATATGGATGGTGCCAATATGAATGCACAGGTCGGACTGACTAGTCCTGGCTATATTGGTGCTGATGTTTGTCATTTAAATTTACATAAGACCTTTGCAATACCTCATGGTGGTGGTGGTCCGGGAGTTGGGCCGATCGGGGTTGCTGATCATTTGGCAGCCTTTTTGCCCGGACATCCAATTGTAAATACAGGGGGCGAAAAGGCAATCACCGCTGTATCTGCTGCACCTTTTGGCAGTGCCTTTATTTTGCCCATTTCTTATGGCTACATCAAAATGCTGGGATCGGAAGGTTTGAAAAGGTCAACAGAAATAGCCATTTTGAACGCTAATTACCTGAAGGTAAAACTCGAAGATCATTTCCCGATTTTATATACAGGAAACAAAGGCCGTGTGGCACACGAAATGATTCTCGACTTAAATAAGTTTAGCAAAACGGCCGACATCACTGCTGTTGATGTTGCAAAACGATTGATGGATTATGGTTTCCATGCGCCAACAGTTGCTTTTCCGGTTCATGGCACCTTGATGGTGGAACCTACCGAAAGCGAGCCTTTGGCTGAATTGGATCGTTTTGTGGAAGCAATGGCTGCCATTCGCGAAGAGATAAGAGAAGTGGAAGATGGCAAAGCAGATAAGGCAAATAACCTGATTTCAAATGCACCGCATACAGCCGGGATGCTGATCAGTTCTGAATGGAAGTTTCCATACACACGGGAGCAGGCTGCTTTCCCTATGCAATCAGATTTGATGGACAAATATTTTCCACCAGTCACACGCATTGATGATGCCTATGGCGATCGCAATCTGGTATGTACCTGCGCGCCAATTGAAGATTATATCGAGCAATAGTCATTTATTGGGTTTGACTATTAAAAAATGACCAGTCCGAAAGGCTGGTCATTTGTTTTTTTAGGACGGTGAAAGCACTTTATTTACAGCGTTTCCAGCGATTTTTTGATTTTTTGCCAGGTTCTTTCAATGTCATGATCCAAACCAACACTAAATCGAACCAAACCTTCGGATAAACCCATTTTCTTTTGAATTTCTTCCGGAACTTCAGATGAGGTGCTTTTGCCGCTGTTGCTAAACAACGTTTTAAAATATCCCAGGCTAACAGCGAGATATCCAACGTCTTCCAGTTCCATTTTTTCCATCAGTTTGTTGGCCTGATCCACTGTTTCCATATCAATGGCTATCATCCCTCCAAAGCCAAAATCTGGATGCATAATCTTTTTCAATGTTTCATGGCCCGGATCATCAGGCATTCCCGGGTATCGAAACTTCAGACCGTATGCTTTGAATTTTTCGGCCAGATACATCGCATTGTAGCTGTGCTGTTTCATTCTGATATGCAGTGTGTGCAGGTTTTTTAGAATGCTGGAGCTGCGCATGGGATCCAAAACAGGGCCTAATAACATCGCGGTGCCATCATTTACGTCAATCAACGAATTGATAAATTCGTTGGAAGCACAGATTGCACCTGCGACACAATCATTTTTTCCGTTAATGAATTTTGTGAGGCTGTAAACCACTACATCGGCACCCCATTTGGCTGGCGCAACAATCATAGGAGTGAAGGTGTTATCAACAACAAGTTTGATATCCTTCGATTTTGCAATCATCGAAAGTTCAGGCAAATCACTGATCTGAAGCAAGGGATTTGTCATTGCCTCTGTGTAGATCATTTTTGTATTTGGCTTGATGGCTTTTCTAACCGATTCCAAATCAGTTATATCCACGAAGGTGACTTCAATGTTGTAGCGAGGCAGCCAGTTATTCATAAAAGCGAAAGTTCCGCCATAGGTTGTCATGCTCGAGATGATGTGATCGCCCGACTGGCAGATTCCCAGTATTGCAGTGGTGATAGCTCCCATTCCGGAGGCAGTTACCCAACCGGCTTCGGTGCCTTCCATGGATGCGAGGGCATCTGCAAGATATTTATTACTCGGATTCCAGTGCCTGGAATACAAAAAACACCCTTCTGCCTCGCCATGAAAGGTATCAGTCATGGTTTTTGCCTGCATAAAAGTGTAAGTGGCAGAGTCGGTTACGGAGGGATTTACATCCCCAAATTCTCCAAATTGTTTTAAGTCCTGAATGTTTGTTGCCGGATCAAATTTCATTTTTTTTCAGTTTTAGTAATTGTTACAAAAATATCATAAAGAAAGTATTATTGCAATATTTATGATAAACAGTTTATCAAAGATTGATAATACTTAAAAACTGTAAACAAAAATTGCCGTTCTTTGAAAAATCAAAAGAATTTTAACATAAAGGACATGATAAAGTTTCAACTTGACATTTTGGATAAGCGAATCCTAAATTTGTTAACCAATAATGCACGTATTCCATTTTTGGAAGTAGCCCGCAAATGTAAGGTGTCAGGAGCAGCGGTTCATCAGCGTATTGCCCGCATGACGGAAGCCGGAGTGATTTCCGGATCACAGTTTAATCTTTCTCCCAAAGCCCTGGGTTTAAATACCTGCGCTTTTATCGGGATTCAGGTGAATCTGGTAGCAAGCAGTACGCATGATGAAGTTTTTGAGAAGATCAGGCAAATTCCGGAAATAGTGGAATGTCATCACATCAGTGGTAAATATTCTTTATTGGCCAAGGTTTATACCCAAAATAATGAGCATCTCAAGCGTATCATAGTCGAAAAGATTCAAACAGTTCCGGAAATTACCTTTACAGAAACCTTCATTTCGTTGGAATCAGGATTTGAACGGCAGCCTTCATTGCTTTAACAGAATAAATTGAATTGCTTTGAAGGGGATTCCTTATTTTCGCAGCCAGAAAATGCTTTATGAGAACTTTATTGGTTTCCGGGATATTGCTTGTTTTTATGTTGGTTCAGCTCTGGCAGGGAGTTGATGCAAAAAAGACTATTGATGGTGACGGGAGCGGTTATTATGCTTATCTCACTGCGATTTTACATTATAAAACAACTGACTTTAAAGCAGTTTTCGACTACGAAAAATCCCAGCGTGGTCTGGATTATATGGGACATTATTTTCACGAGTATAAGGGCAAAACCGTGAATAAATACTATTTGGGAACAGCTTTGCTCATCCTGCCGTTTTATTTGCTTGCCATGTTGTATTCCAGGATGGCTTTTATGCCGCTCGATGGTTATCATATTATTTTTCAATACGCTGTTGGGCTGGCAGCAGCATTTTATCTTGCCCTGGGCTTACTCTTAACCAATGCATTATTAAGCACTTACCACATTAAAAAGCCTGTGCGTTTGTTGGTTCTGCTATCGTTGATGCTGGGTACAAATCTTTTTTATTATGCGTTTTTGCATCCCGCTCATTCGCATGTTTATTCTTTTGCTGCCATTGCCGGCTTTGCTTATTTTACAAGGATTTATATGCTTAAAGGGCGTTCGAAGCATTTGTTTGTTTCGGCATTTCTTTTTGGCATTGTCGGATTGATCAGGCCTTCCAATATGATCTTACTGCTGCTCATTCCTTTTTTTGCAAGTGATTTTTTGCAGTTTAAGCTTCGCCTGACCACACTATTCGCTAAACCTGTAACCTTATTGTGGCTGGCTCTGGCATTTTTGTTGAGTTTTGGATGGCAGCCTTTGTTTAATTTTGTCCAAACCGGCGAACTTATCTTATACACCTATAAAAATGAGGGATTTCATTTTTTAGATCCGGCAACTTATTCATTTTTGTTTAGTTATCAAAAGGGATTCTTCCTGTACACCCCTTTGATGTTGCTTGTCTTTTCGGGTTTGATGGTGTTATACCGGCAGTCGAAGTTTCAGTTTTATGGTTTTATTGGATTTTTTGTTCTGCTGGTTTATATGCTCTCTTCGTGGTGGAATTGGTTTTTTGGAGATAGTTTTGGGATGCGATCCATGATCGATTATTATGCTATCCTGGCTGTTTTGCTTGGTCTTGGTTTTTCTTCACTTTTAAGCCTAAAGGCGGGTCGGATTTTTTTGAGTCTGTTTTTAATTCTCGTTGTTCCGTTGAATCTTGTTCAGGCCTATCAATACGAACGTGGAATTATACATCCTGACGCAATGACAAAAGAAAAATACTGGTATGTGTTTTTGAAGACGGCCAAATCGTATGAGCACATCCTGGGAGGGCAGCCCGAGCCTATTTTTAAATCATTGGATGCGTATGATCGCATGGATTTTTTTATGGATATGGAAACAGCCTCGGCTGTATGGACAAACAATGGTATCAAGCTTTCAGGCGAGTCTTTTTCAGGAATGTACCTTGCCGAACTCAACGAATCAAACCCTTTTAGTCCTACACTCGTACTTAGTGGAAGTCAAATAATTACTAGTGAAGGAGGTGCAGGATTGAGTTACGTTTCTACCAATCTTATCTACAGAGAGCTGGAGCCGAATGCTGCCTCCCGTGCACTGGTGGTTTATGCTGCGTCCAACCGTAATAATCAACTGGTTTTTTACAAGGCTCAAAAATTGAAACAATTGCCGGATAATATTACAAATCGTTGGAGATATGGCTCTTACGGTTTTAAAATACCTGCCTGGAATAGCGATGTGGCACAGGTGAAGGTTTATGTGTGGAATCCCGAAGGCAATTTGTTTCAACTGGATGATATGGCTGTAAGTATTTTCTATAGTGCAGATGATTAGGTGTTTATCCAATAATCGTAATTAAATTTTAATGGTTCCAGAATCAATATGAATAATGAGGATCGTTTTTATAGATTTAACAATCAATTGACTGAAGGTGAGGATTATTATCTTGAGAATGGTTTCAGGGTAATGACGACCAGTTTTTTAACACGAAGAAGCTATTGCTGTGGAAATGGATGCCGGCATTGCCCGTATCACCCCAGGCATAACAAAGGTAACCGGAATTTGGCCGAATAAATAAGCTTGGATTATGAACAAGGAGGATTGTTTTTATTTTGGGAAAGTGATTAAAACCCACGGACTTGAAGGGGGCCTAAGCATTCGTATTGATGCCGATGAACCAGCTGCTTATGCAGATATTGAGTTTTTGCTTATTGAGAAAAATAAAAAGCTGATACCTTTTTATCTCAAGGCTTTCCGTTTATTGAAAAATAAAGCTTATATCGCTTTTGAGGATATTAATCATATCGATGAAGCCCGCAGTTTTACGGGCGCATTACTTTATTTGCCGCTGGAGTTTCTTCCTGCATTGAGTGGGAACAAATTTTATTTTCACGAAGTGGAAGGATTCACAGTATCTGATCGGGCCTATGGCAAAATTGGTCAGATCAAAACCGTGCTGGAGTATCCCAATCAGGCACTTTTTCAGGTATTTCAAGACGACAAAGAAGTGCTTATTCCCATTCAGGATGAGATAATTATAGAGGTGAACCGGAAGAAGAAGCATATTCTGATTGATGTTCCTGAAGGTTTAATCGAAATGTATTTGAATGCCTAGCAGCGAATGAAAGCACGGCCGTTTCATTTTAAAAGATTCAGCATGATGCATCACCAATCAACGATGAAGATTGGTACAGATGCGATCTTACTGGCTGCCTGGGTTGATCTGGAAAATGTTGAAAATGCGCTGGATGTTGGAACCGGATCGGGAATCATTGCTATGTTGCTTGCACAACGAGGCGTAAGTGCTATTCAGGCAGTCGAAATTGATGAAAGATCCGCCCGCGAAGCACAACTTAATTTTGATACTTCACAATGGCGTCAACGATTTAAGCTGCATCATCAGGATGCACGTGAATTTGGAAGGCAGTGTAAATCGCAGTTCGACCTGATCATTTGCAATCCGCCTTTTTTCTATCAGGCATTTCATGGCTTAAAAGCACGTCGGAACCTGGCACGACATGCAGAATACTTTAACTTTAACGATTTGTTTCATATCGCTATGCACTGCCTGAAATCAGATGGTAGTCTGGCAGTTGTGATTCCTGCCGGAGAATGGGACAGATTGGAAAAGGCAGCTGATGAAGCCGGATTTTTTTTACATCAGAAGATGAATATCATTCCTGTTGAAGACAAAAGTGTTAACAGACTTAATCTGCTTTTTAAGAAAACCGAACCGACTCAGCTCAATGAAATGTTTTTTGTAATTCGTGGGCAGGACGGCAATTTTACAAAGGACTATTACACACTGCTTAAAGACTATTATTTGGGGTTTTAAGGCCAATTTAATCCTGATTGGTAGCGTCCCTGAATTTTTGATCGTGCCCGATCACCTGTGTAATTTGCTCGGCTTTAATCCGTTTTGCAATAATTTTTCGTTCAGGATCTAAAACATAAATTACCGGAGTTCCATAAATGTCGTACAGGTCGTGAAAATCAGGCGTCATGCTTTTCATCCCATTGACATTCACCCAGTTTAAATCGTTGTCCTTGACATAGTTTTTCCAGCCTTCAAAGTTGGCATTGGCAGCTATTCCATACACTTCAAACCTCCTGTCCTGATCTTTATACAAGTCTTTCAAAACTTCAAGTTCCTTCTTACAAACACCACAATCATGATCCCAGAAAAACAAAACCAGGTACGGACTTTCAATTGATTTGAAGCTTACAAAAGCATCGGTGGTATCAACCAGCCAAAGGTCGGGCGCAGGCGAACCAAGCGTTAATCTGCGTAATTGATCAGCCCGCTCCATAATTTTCTCTTTCACCGAAGCAGAAGTGTTGGCTATTTCGTACTTGGCAAAATAGTTGTCGGCCAAATGGACAAATACTTTATCCAAACCCATGATTTTAGGATTCTGGTACTGATCAGTAAAATACCAAATCAGGTAATCTCTAACGGTTTTATTATCTGCTGTTTGATTAATCACAAAATCGATTTCTTTACTAATTGAATCAGCTTGCTGCGGGACCAATTGTTCAAAATACTGCTTGATTTTGCTTGCCAGGAGCGGACTTCTCAAAAACCGGTCATCACTAAGATCGAAATTTTTCCAAAAATGTTTCTTATAGAAATAGTAAGCCTTTTTTTGATCAGATGCAATACTATCAGGAACCTCTGTTTCCTGCATGGCAGCCACAATTTTAGCAACAAACGATTCGGGATGATCTGTTATGATCTTTTTTTGGTAATTGTTGAGTGCATTGAATAAGGAATCCCTGATATGCTGATCACTCTCAGTATCACTGAGTTGTTGCGCCTGCCTGTATATCTTATTGGATACATTCATCTGATCAATAAACAGACAGGTATTTTTGCTGCCTTCACATTGTATTGTTTCACCGGTTTGTCTTGGTAAATACAAGTTAAAGGTCTGGTCTTCACCTACTAAAAATTCGAGCAAACGATTTTTCGAAGTGTCAACGAGCAGATAGATTCCTTCGGGATAGGATGCTGTTTGTTCAAATTGAATATTTGTCTCTGATACTTTTGAAGCAGTGTCAACCATTTGAAATTTATCTCCGTAATACCTTGCCAGATAATAGTTTTCGTGCTTTATATCAGATAGTTGTATATTGATATTAACCTGTGCCTTTGCTTCAGGGAATAGGCAGGTAAACAAGAGGCTTAGACAAGCCAATAATTGTACTGAGCTGTATTTAAATACTGATAACATATTGACGAATTCAGTTTTACTCGAATAACTTCGCAAAGATAGATTTAGATTCTGAGTTAGGTAGTTCACAGCATACAGATACATCGTTTTATTCAAATTTTTAGAAATATTTAACAAAATCAAATTTTGATTATGTATCTTAGCTGGAAATTATCGGTGATCGTTGAAAAATGATTAAAATTTGCAGGGCAAGTTTACATAATGTAGATGAAATGAAAAAATAATATTTTAAATTATACATATTTAATAAGCAGTATATCAATAGGTTATACCATGCCAAAAAAAATTATTATATTTTTTCAAAAAAAAGTGATGCGATTTGAATAGAAATCGTAATATTATGGGTGGAAGGAAAGGTAGTACATTTTATAACATAGTAAATGCGAAAATCATGAAGAGAATTTTATTAGGATTAGTTTTAAGCATTACAGTGCTTTTACTGAACGGACAGAATTATATTGATGGGACTTTGCTTTATCATAACAATCCGGAATATCCCATTCCGGAAGCTGAGGCCATACTGTACAATGAAGCAGGGCAGCAGGTAGCTACAACCATAACAAGCGAGGAAGGATACTTTGCGTTTGAGGATGTTGCTGACGGAGTTTATACCATTGGCTTTTCCACGGATATGGAGGGCGGCCAGGTTACGCTCGAAGATGCCCTTAGCATTGTTTTTTATATGGCCGGCCTGATCGATTACACCGAAATACAGGAATTGGCAATGGATATAAATGGCAGTGGTAGTGTAAACATGAGTGACTTTACCTATATCATGATTCAGCATCTATTGTTTGGTAGGCCTTTCCCCGCAGGTGATTGGGTATTTGAGGATGTGGAAGTGAATACAAATTTGCGATCAGGTGATGGTTCCATAGGAGGTAGCAGGACTGGCGATTCTCAGGGTGTGTTGGTTCCTACCGGAAGAGAAGAAGTTCAGGAATATGAAATTATTTCCCCAAATCAACTTATTGTGAGCAATGATGAGGTTTGGATTCCTGTTTCTGCCAACTTATCGGGTAAATCTGTATTGGGCTTCACCCTGGCTATGGATTTTAATCCGGATCAGATTGAGGTAAGAAAGGTTGAAAGTAGCTTTGGTGAGGTAAATTACAACATTATTGATAATCAATTACGAATTAGCTGGGCAGATACAGAAATGAAATCTGCTGTAGTTGGTGATGAAGCTCTGGTAAATATTCAGGTACGTCTGGCTGATTCGGATCTTTCGCAGGAGTATTTTACAATTACAAATGGGACGCAAATAGTTGATAATAATGGTGTTGAAATTGAAAATCTGGTCTTTGAGATGCCTGAATTGGTATTCCCAACGTCATCAACTGTTTATCCTAATCCGACCACTGATTTTATTAATTTGATTCTCTCATCAGAAGAAGCAGCCTGGTTGGATGTAAAACTCTATAATGCGAATGGTCAGTTGGTATTGAATGAAACAATGAGTACGGTCAAAGGAAAACAAACAAAGCAAATGAATCTTACCGGACAGACTCCGGGCGTTTATCAATTGATTGTAAAGGATATAGAACAAAATATTATCCTGATAAATGAAAAATTAGTTATTAAATAGAAAAATTTAACTAATATTCAACCAGGGGAGCATCATCAGATGCTCCTTTTTTTGTGCCTTTCACTTGCTGATGTGCTGCCGGATGCCTAAATTTTTATATTTTCGTGAACGCTTGGAAATACATGTTTTTTTGAGATATTTGATGGATTGAAGGGAAAACATGGAATGTTCATTCAGTATGTTGTAAATAATAGATTATCAGCTGTATAAATCTTGTATGGAATATTTCAAAAAGTATATATGCGCATAATCATGGATATATTTTGTTAGTATGCGTCTGATTTCATGTTGTTTGATCGGCTTGTTCATGGTTTTGGCTTACACAAGTAAGTCTGATTCGCAGTTGGAACAGACATTTGAACAAGTGGAAGCCTTCACTGCGAATAAGCTTAAAGGAATACATTTTAGTGAGCTTAACCAATCCGACAGCGCGATACGTTATTTCAAATCAGCATTTAATGCTACACAGAACCCTGACAGTCTGGCTCAAATTTATCTGTTATTGAGCGAAGAATATCGTTTGAATCAGAATATACCCGTGGCATTGCAATGGTTTGATAGCTTGAAAAGATTGGCTACATCCAACAGTTTGAGTGATAAGACGATAAGCTACGAAACCTTGCATCTGGAAGGTAAACTAAAAATTTCTCAGGCAGATTATCTTGGGGCTCTTAAGCTTTTCGATTCAACCCTTAACGTGATTGAGAGAATAGAAGGCAAAGATGTGCCTGCCAGCATAAAAGTGATCAATTACAAAGGCATTGCATTCTACTATTTAGGGGATCAGGATCAGGCTTTTTATTTCTATCGTGGGGCATTGGAAAAATGTTTGCAACTCAATATCCGAAACATTGATTTAGCAGATATTTATCAAAACATGGCAATTTCGTTTTCATTTAAAGGGGAGTTTGATAGTGCACTTGTGTATCTGGAAAAGTCCCGTTTTATTCGGGAAGAAATTTTCAGTGATACGCATCCCAGAATGGCGGGCTTTTATGTGAATTATGGGCGTATTCTGAGTTTGGTTGGAAGAACAGGTGAGGCCTTTCTGCTTTATCAAAAAGCAGATAGAATTATGAGCCAGTTTGCAATCGAAAACGATCTGTGGTGGGGTCATCTGCAAATGAATATCGGATCGCATCTTCAGTTGAGAAATGATTATGAAAAGGCTCTTGTATATTATCAAAGTGCTTTAAAGATTTATCAGCATCACTTTCAAACGCACAACCCACTTATTACAGCTGCCTCCAGTAATATTGCGAATATATTAAACCAACTTGGAGAGTATGAGAAATCCAAGGATATTCTAATTATGTTTAATTCTGTATCAGGAAATGCACTAAATAAGGTTCAATTATCCAGGAATTTAGGTCAGGCATATTCCGGGTTGGGAGATCATGGAAAGGCATTAAATCAATTCAAGAATGCAGTCATGATTTCGAAAGTCGAACTTGGTGAAAACCATCTTGAAACAGCCAACTCTTTGATTACTTTAGCAGATTATTTAAGAGAAACCGGTGATTTAGAGGCTGCGATTATCAATTTTAAAGATGCAGCAGATATTGTTATTGAAATATTTGGAAGAGAGGATACAGAATACGCAAATGTGATTCGAAAGTTAGCAAGGACATATTCATTTAATCATGACTTTGTTCAAGCGGACAGTTTGTATGCTGTGGCAGAAAGTGTATTAAAACTTTCTGATATTCCTTCAGCAGCACCAGAAACATTTTCAGAGGTTAATAGTTTGATTAATACACGTTTAGTTGATGTTTATTTTTGGTGGGCTTCACTTTATTACAATTGGTTTAAGGCCGAAAATGATCTTGAAAAACTAAAAAGAAGTATTAGTTTGTTCGACAAAGCTATCGATATTACAGATCGGATTGGGCTTTTTCTAACAGATGAAAGCAGGATGTTGTTTAATCAAAACTTTAAGACCAAACTTACCGAGGCTATTGATGCCACTGCTGTACTCTATGAATATACGAATGATACAGTTTATGCAGATAAGGCATTTTATTATGCCGAAAAGGGGAGAGCCTCGGTATTACTTTCTTCTATTCGAAAATCTGAAGCATTGTTGTTGTCAGGTGTACAGGACTCTATCATCAGATATGAACAGCAATTGCGTGACGACTTGTCTGTAATTCAAAAATTACTCTATGAAGAACAGCAGAAAAACTATCCTGATGAAAACAGAATTGCTTTGCTGGAGAAGAGGCAACTTTTTCTGATGGAATCAATTGATAAGATAATTGCAAGGATAAGAACAGATTATCCTGGTTATGTGAATCTTATGTCCAGTTCTGGTCTTATTTCTTTGTCTGAAGTACAAGATCTAATTAGTGAAGAAGACTATTTTGTCTCCTATGCTTCTGGAGATAAACATTATTATTTAATATACGCCGACAATGAATCTCGTGGTTTGATAAGAATAGATGAAGAAAAAGTGGAAATTGAGCAGAAGATTGATCATTTGCTAGATCAGTTTAAAACAGATCTGTCTCTACAAACAAATAGTGATTTTCAGGATTTCATTGCTACTTCAGGCTTTCTTTATCATATGTTAATCAAACCGGTTGCTGATAAGATTGAAAGTAAGAAATTACTTATTTTGCCAGAAGGCAAGCTTGGATATCTTCCTTTTGATGTTTTAGTTACAGACGAAAGTTTAGTTTTTAATCGCATTGATTACCGTAACTTACCCTATCTGATTCATCAGCATCCTATCTCATATTGTTATTCTGCTACGCTGCATTTTTCGGAGAGAGAACTTAAACAAAACGGAAACGGCAAACTCATCGCTTTTGCGCCAGATTACAGTGGTTTTAAAAGCATCAAGTTGAATGAGAACGATACGATTTTTCTGAGTGAGTTGCCTTTTGCCAAAGTAGAATCTGAAAGGGTTCTCAATATTTTTAAAGGTAAAATGGCAGCTGGGAGTGATGCAACAAAATCAAATTTTCTCAATCTGGCTGCTGAGTACAGCTATCTGCATTTGGCAATGCATACAATTATTAATGACGATAAGCCATTGTATTCCAGATTGATATTTCAGCAACAGGAGGATAGTCTGGATGCTTATTCCATTGGCACTTATGAACTTTTTGGCTTGGATCTGAAGGCCTCTCTAGTAGTTTTGAGTGCCTGTAATACCGGAACGGGCAAATACCGCGAAGGCGAAGGGATTATGAGTCTTACGAGAGGTTTTATCCATGCAGGAGTTCCTTCCATTGTGATGACAAATTGGGAGGTTCATGACCAGACTGGTTCTTGGATGATGGAACGCTTTTATGATTACCTGGACGATGGCATGAGTAAAGATGTTGCCTTGCAGCAGGCAAAAATTGATTTCCTGGATCAGGCCAATCAGCTCAAAGCACATCCTTATTTTTGGGCTTCCTATGTTGTTATCGGAGATGCTACGCCCATAAATAAGGGACACATACTCAATTGGTATGTTGGTTTCGCTGTCCTTGTCTTGCTTTTACTTCTTTTACCGTGTTATCGATTGATTAGAGGTAAAATTACAGCCAAAAGTTTACAATAGGGTCTGCTGAAAAAGTCTGTCGTATGCCAGATTCGAGGCGACAAGACGAAGATTTTATTTCACATAATGCAACCTGAAAATCGTCTAAACTTAACATAAAACCACTTGACTTCTACGGGCTAAATGTATTATCTTTGTACTCAAACCAAAACATAATCAAGATTATACTTGTACAATGGCATATCTGGATTACACTTTCAGAACAGCTCAACAAACCGAAGCTATGTTTACTTCCTAATATCTACAGGTTTGTGCTACAGCTAGTTGCCCCACCTTCCAATAAAGGAAATACATACTGCCACCATAAGTTTTTGGCAAAGCATTCAGCCAGCATCCCTCCCCATAGCTTGCCCATTCCTACAAAAACCAGACCCATGCATTTATCAACTTACACCATTAGTGTTGCGTTATAAATCGAACAAATTCAGTTGATTATAAAGTTCTTTTGTTTTCTTGTTCTTTGAAAAATTTGTAAGTAGCTCATTTAAAGGTGTTTTATCGAACACAGATACCCCTAAGATTTGCGAGATTTCGTACAAAGAGAGATCGCTTTTTATTTGCTTTTTTACCATGGCAATTATCAGATAGGTGCAGATCGCGATCCAAATTTGCGTTTTAACCGCATTGGGAGAATATCCCCAAAAAGTTTTAATCCGTAAGTGTTGTTTAATCCACTTGAAAAACAACTCGATCTGCCATCTCATTTTATAAAGCATACATATTGTCAAAGCATCTGCTTGAAAATTATTGGTAAGAAATACAAGAAGCAACTCATTATCAGTGTCCCAGTATTTAACCCTTCGCAATTTTCTGGGGTATAGCTTAGAGGTTTTTATTCCTGTAAGCTTGATTATCTGATCGCATTTCAATCCTTTTGTTTTGTCTGCCTTGATGGAAGAAACGCGTTTAAACTTGAGATTGTCTTTTGCGCGAATGGTGAAAAATGCTTTACTTATTTCAATCTCAAACAGCCGTTCAAAATCCGTGTAAGCTTTGTCCATCACATAGATAGCATAGGGCTCGAAGTCAATCAGGTCAAGGGTGTTTACATCATGAACTTTGCCCATGGAAAAACACTCAGGCATAAGTCGATTGTAGTCGAATCCAAAGCATAAACGGTATTATCCAAATCGATAGCAAAGTCATTGTCATCAGCATATAATGGTCTGACAAGATCGATAAGGTATTTGCCAA
>Ga0334900_1000762_pt1 | contig 42312 bp, 43 predicted proteins | sample GraSluR3_MG_2_FD_207231 | JGI IMG/M metagenome (GOLD analysis project Ga0334900, IMG submission 207231) | Sludge microbial communities from methane-producing bioreactor in Wageningen University, Netherlands - Granular Sludge_31_08-R3 | ecosystem: Engineered > Bioreactor > Anaerobic >... | reverse complement strand
AACCAGTCAAGCGCCCAGGTGGAAGTGGAAAGGCCGCTGGAGCTGTTCATCCCCGAAGGCTTCTCCCCCGACGGGGACGGCATCAACGACACCTTCGTGATCGGCGGGCTGTTCGACCTCTACCCGCAGAACAAGATCACGATCGTGGACCGCTGGGGCAGTTTCGTGTTCAGCACCGAGCCCTACCACGAGAACTGGTGGGACGGCAAGAACTACCGGGGCGAGGACATGCCCAGGGGCACCTACTACTATGTGCTTGAACTCGGGCCGGGCAATGAGCCCATCCGAGGGTTCATTTACCTGGCCCGTTAATGGGGGGTAACATCTATCCGATTTTTTCGTATATTTAATTTGGGTAAAAGCCGGCCGGCGACATCATGAAAAGACACGTGACATACGGCATCCTCCTGTTGCTGCTTTGCCTGCAGGCCACCGGCCTGCGGGCCCAGCGGCAGGTGATGTTCACGCACTACATGATGAACACGCCGGCCATCAACCCGGCCTATGCAGGGAGCCGCGAGGCCTTCACGGTGACGGCACTGAACCGCTCCCAGTGGACCCAGGTGTTCAAAAGGGCCCCGTTCACCAACAGCCTGAATTTCCACACCCCGGCCGAGCGCAGGGACCGCATCGGCATGGGCATGACCCTGCGCAATGAGCGGCTGGGACCCGAGCAGACCACCTCGGTGTTCGGGGACTTTTCCTATAACATCAACGCCACGCGCAAAAGCATCCTGGCCTTTGGCATCAAGGCCGGCATGGAGATGTACTATGCCAACCTGACCGACCTGATCATCGACGACCCGGCCGATCCCATGTTCGCCCAGGACATCCAGAGCTTCTGGCTGCCCAATTTCGGCTTCGGCATCCTGTTCCAGACAGAAACCTTCTATGCCGGATTTTCCATCCCCAAGTTGCTGGAGACCAACCCCTTCACCAACACCATCCATGCAGGGGCCAAGCCGGCCCTGCTCGACCGCAACTACTTCGTCCTCTCCGGGGCGGCCATCCGGCTGAATGTGGATATCGTATTCCTCCCCTCCACCTTCATCCGCTTCAACCGTTTCGGGGACTTCGAGATGGACCTGACGACCAATTTCCGCATCTTCAACAAATTCACCCTGGGGGCCATGTTCCGCCCGGGGGATTCGGTGGGTTTCCTCACCGGGATACAGATTACCGATTTGTGGACCCTGGGCTATGCCTTCGATATGGGGATCTACCCCAAGGCCGCAAGCTACCACAGCGGCAGCCACGAAATTGTTCTGCGCTACGACTTCATCTTCCTGAACTCCCACCGGGAACGGGCGGACCGGTTCTTTTAAAAAAAACCAAAAAGTGTTGTCTGTTTGAAAAATAATGCCGTACTTTGCACTCCTTAAAAAGCAAGCCGCGCCCCCGGGGCGCACAATCCACAGCGATATGTCACGTATTTGTCAGATCACCGGAAAAAGGCCCATCACAGGACACCATGTGTCCCACTCCAATATCAAGACCAACAGGTGGTTCTATCCCAACATCCAGGAAAAGAAGTTCTGGATTCCGGAAGAGAACCGCTGGGTCACCCTGAAAGTGTCTGCCAAGGGCCTGCGCATCATCAACAAGAAAGGCATCCAGGCCAGCATCAAAGAAGCCAGGGAGAAAGGCTATCTCAAATAAGCCGGTCGCTGCCGCACCAAAACATTTTGGATCGAAAAGCCGTTGTACCTGTATGTGCAGCGGCTTTTTTCATGGCCTCGCTTTTTATTGCTAACTTTGCCCGGAGGGCTGCAGGCCCATCCGACGAAAACCCTGAAAGCCACCGGTGCAGACACCCGGACCGCGGCTTTTGTGGCATGTGATTTGAGACAATACAGAAATATGTCCGGCAAGTCCGCATCTTCTTCCGCCCACCGCCAGCTGCCACTCGCTGCAGCGGTCATCGCCCTGGCAATCATGGCAGGATGGGCCTTTGCCCAGCAACCAACGGTCCGCAGTCCCCGGAACGTGATCCAGGTGTCGGGCATCGTGGTGACCGGGGACAGCCTGGCCCCCGTGCCCTATACCACCGTATGGGTGAAGAACACCCGCAGGGGAACCATCACCGATTATTACGGCTTCTTTTCCATCGCGGTCCACGAACGGGACACCCTGCGCTTCTCCGCCGTGGGTTTCAAGGAGTTCCAGTTCGTGGTGCCCGACACCCTCACCCAGAACCGGTATTCGGCCATCCAGGTGATGACCCGGGATACGGTCTACCTGGCCGAAACGCTCATCTATCCCTGGCCCACCCGGGAGCAGTTCCGCCATGCCTTCCTGCACACCGAGATCCCGGACGACGATTACGACCGGGCCATGCGCAACCTGGCCAGGGCGGACATGAAGGAGCGGCTAAGGCATTATCCCATGGACGGCAGCATGAACTTCAAGCACGTGATGAACCAGCAGGCCGAACGCCTGTATTATGCGGGGCAGGCGCCCCCCATGCGCATCTTCGACCCCCTGGCCTGGGGACAGTTCATTCAGGCCTGGCGGGAAGGCCGGTTCAAACGAAGCGACTAGAGCCGCAGGCCAACGCGGGGCAACCGGCGTACAATAATGTGTGCACGATTGCGGTTATATGAATGCTAGCAGGGACTCCGGAGCCACCGCTGCCACGCCCGAAGGGCACGGGTCCCTTTCACATGCCCGACTTATCCGAATCATGTCCCATAAAAAGATCCTGCCGCTCGTGTTCCTGTTGCTGCTGACCGGCCTGGCAGCGGCCCAGCCTTTTGCGCACATCGAAGGCATGGTTCGTGACCCGGAAGGGAATCCCCTGGAGTTTGTCAACCTGGCCGTGGAAGGCACCCCCACGGGAACCACCACCTCTGAGACGGGCTTTTTCCGCCTCCGGGTGCCCGCCCAGCAGGCGTTGCGCCTGGCCATCTCCTACCTGGGCTATGCCCCGGCCCATGTGTCTCTGATGCTGGAGCCCGGGGAGGTGAGGCGGGTGGATATCTTTCTCCGCCCTTCGGCCACCGACCTGCCCGACGTGGTGGTCACCGAAAGGCAGATCCTGTCGACCGACATCACCCGCATCGACCCCAAGCTGGTCTCCCGCCTGCCCGGCCCCTCGGCCGGGGTCGAGGGACTGGTCAAGACCCTCCCGGGGGTGTCGGCCACCACGGAACTGTCCAGCCAGTATTCGGTACGGGGCGGCAACTACGACGAGAACCTGGTCTACGTGAACGGGATCGAGATCTACCGCCCCTTCCTGGTCCGCAGCGGCCAGCAGGAGGGGCTGAGTTTTCTGAACTCCGACCTGATCTCCTCCATCAGCTTCTCGGCCGGGGGCTTCGACGCCCAATACGGCGACAAGATGGCATCTGTTTTGGACATCCGCTACAGGAAACCGGCGGACTTCGCCGGCTCCTTTTCCATGAGCCTGCTGGAAGGCTCCCTCCACCTGGAAGGACTTACCGGCAACGAAAAAATTTCTTACCTGCTGGGTTTCCGGCACAAATCCAACCAGTACCTGCTGGGAACCCTGGACGCCCAGGGCGATTACCGGCCTTCCTTTTCGGATTTCCAGGCCCTGCTGACCTACGAGCTGGGGCCCCGGGCCACCCTGAGCATGCTGGGCAACTACAGCCGCAACCGCTACCTGTTCCAGCCGGAGGTGCAGCGCACCCGCTTCGGGACCGTGGCCGATGTGCGCGAGCTCACCGTGTATTTCGACGGACAGGAAGTCGACCGCTTCATCACGGGACTGGGGGCCATGTCGCTGAATTGGCATCCGACGGAAAACCTGGAAATGGACTTTATCTCCACGGTGTTTCAGTCGGACGAGAACGAAAATTTCGACATCGTCGGACAGTATTGGCTGCAAAGGGTGGAGACGGATTTCTCGAAGGACGATTTCGGGCAGCCGGTGGGCGAAGCCATCGGGGTGGGCACTTTCCACAACCATGCCCGCAACTACCTCAACGCCATTGTATGGAACCTGGAACACAAGGGGCAGCTCCAGGGGGACAAGGGCCGGAGCCGCTGGGGCATGAAGTTCCAGAGGGAAGACATTTACGACCGCCTTACGGAGTGGACCATGATCGATTCTTCCGGCTATGCCGTGCCCCGGCATGGGGACCGCCTCCTGCTGCGGGACACCCTCCATGCGACCATCAGCATGCAGTCCTCCCGCCTCTCGGCCTTTGCCCAGCACACCTGGGAGCTGGAGGCCTCCCACGGGCGCTTCGCCCTGACGGCCGGGATCCGGGGCAACTACTGGGATTTTAACCGTCAGTTCCTGATCAGCCCGCGGGCCACCCTGCTGTACAAGCCACTGCTGGCCCCCCGCTGGGCCTTCCGTGCCTCGGCCGGGTTCTTCCACCAGCCGCCTTTCTACAGGGAGTTGCGTGACTTCCAGGGGCGGCTCAATCAAGACATCCGCGCCCAGGAGTCCATTCACTTCGTGCTGGGCTCGGAGTACAATTTCCTGGCCTGGGACCGCCCCTTCAAATATACGGCAGAGGCTTACTACAAGCACCTGAAACACCTCATCCCCTTCGAACTGGACAACGTCCGGATCCGTTATTACGCCGAAAACCTGGCCCAGGGCTATGCCACCGGCCTCGACATGAAGGTGCACGGGGAGTTCGTTCCCGGGGTGGAGTCCTGGGCCAGCCTGTCCGTGATGCAGACCCGGGAAAAGATCGAAGGGGCTTATTATTCCGGCCCCAACGGGGAACGAATCCCTGCCGGATACATCCCGCGGCCGACCGACCAGCGGCTTAACTTCAGCCTGTTTTTCCAGGATTTCCTGCCCAGGAACCCCAGCTACCAGGTGCAGCTGGGCTTCGTGTTCGGCACGGGCCTGCCGTTTGGGCCGCCGACCTACGAACGGCAACTAGACACCCTGCGCATGCCTTCCTACAAGCGGGTGGACATCGGCTTCTCCAAGGAACTCATCGGGGACGGCGCCTCCTTTTCGGACGGCAATCCCCTGCGCCATTTCCGGTCGCTCTGGCTGACGGCGGAAATTTTCAACCTGCTGGAAATCAACAACACCATATCCTACCTTTGGATCCGTGACGTGGAGAACCGCCTTTTTGCGGTCCCAAACTACCTGACACGCCGGCTGATCAACATCAAGCTGGTGGCACAGTTTTGACCTCCCCCTGCCTTTTTGTCACATGACCCGGACAGGCGGGTGCCATATTTGCCCGGAAACAGCCGGATTCCTGCCTTGGCACAATCATTGAAACATCCTCTGCAAAACAAAGGCGCTCCGGCATCTGCGGCGCGGGTGCGCCCGAAAACAATGTCTTGCATTTACTGACGGATAAAAACGATACAAGCAATGGGTAAAATTATTGGAATTGACTTAGGAACGACAAACTCTTGTGTGGCCGTGATGGAAGGAAACGAGCCGGTGGTGATTCCCAACAGTGAAGGGAGGCGGACCACCCCGTCCATCGTCGCCTTTACCGAGAACGGGGAGCGCAAGGTGGGTGACCCGGCCAAACGACAGGCCATCATCAACCCCACCAAGACAATCTACTCGATCAAGCGGCTGATGGGCGAAACCTATGACACTTCCGTCAAGGAAAGGGAAAGGGTTTCCTACCCCATCGAAAAAGGGGACAACAACATCCCCCGCGTGAAGATCGATGACCGGCATTACACCCCCCAGGAAATCTCGGCCATGGTGCTGCAGAAGATGAAGAAAACGGCCGAGGATTACCTGGGACAGGAAGTGCAGGAAGCGGTGATCACCGTACCGGCCTATTTCAACGACAGCCAGAGGCAGGCCACCAAGGAAGCCGGGGAGATCGCGGGACTGAAGGTGCGGCGCATCATCAATGAGCCCACGGCGGCCTCGCTGGCTTACGGCCTGGACAAAAAAGACAAGGATGTCCGCATCGCCGTCTTCGACCTGGGCGGGGGGACCTTCGACATATCCATCCTGGAGTTGGGCGACGGGGTCTTCGAGGTGAAGTCCACCCATGGCGACACCCACCTGGGAGGGGACGATTTCGACGATGTGATCATCAACTGGCTGGCCGGTGAGTTCAAAAAGGACGAAGGGATCGACCTGAAGAAGGACCCCATGGCCCTGCAGCGGCTCAAGGAAGCCGCAGAAAAGGCCAAGATCGAACTGTCCAGCTCCACCAGCACGGAGATCAACCTCCCCTACATCATGCCCGTGGACGGCATTCCCAAGCACCTGGTCAGGACCCTCAGCCGCAGCCAGTTCGAACAATTGAGCGACAAGCTGATCCAGGCCACCCTGGAGCCCTGCAAGAAGGCGCTCAGTGACGCCAAACTGAAACCCTCCGATATCGACGAGGTGATCCTGGTGGGCGGTTCCACCCGCATCCCCGCCATTCAGGAGCTGGTGGAAAAATTCTTCGGCAGGAAACCCTCCAAGGGAGTGAACCCCGACGAGGTCGTGGCCATCGGCGCCGCCATCCAGGGCGCCGTGCTGACCGGTGAGATCAAAGACGTGCTGCTGCTGGACGTCACCCCGCTGTCGCTGGGCATTGAGACCCTGGGCGGTGTGATGACCAGGCTGATCGAGGCCAATGCCACCATCCCGACCAAGAAAATGGAGACCTTCTCCACCGCGGCAGACAACCAGACTTCCGTGGAGATCCATATCCTCCAGGGCGAACGGCCCATGGCCAAAGACAACCGCACCATCGGGCGGTTCCATCTCGATGGACTGCCGCCCGCACCCAGGGGCATGCCCCAGATCGAGGTGGCCTTCGACATCGACGCCAACGGCATCCTGCATGTGTCGGCCAAGGACAAGGCCACCGGCAAATCGCAACAGGTGCGCATCGAAGCATCCTCGGGCCTGAATGAGGAAGAAATCAAGAAGATGAAGGCCGAAGCCGAAGCGAACGCCGAAAAGGACCGCAAGCTCAAGGAGGAGATTGAAAAAATCAATGCCGCCGACAGCCTCATCTTCCAGACCGAAAAACAGATCAAGGAGTTCGGCGACAAACTGCCGGCCGACAAGAAAGGGCCCATTGAAAAGGCCCTGGCCGACCTGAAGGAGGCCCACAAGAACAAGGACCTCGGGGCCATAGAGACCGCCATGGCCGGCCTCAATGCGGCCTGGCAGGCTGCCAGCGCTGAGATGTATCAGGCATCACAGGCGGCCGGTGCTCCGTCCGACGGACAGGAGGGCGGCAAGGACGGTGGCCAGCCCGGAAAAGACGGGAAAGGCGGGAAGAATGACGGGGATGTGACCGATGTGGATTTTGAAGAAGTGAAGTAAGGACCATTCGTCCGGCATCCCATCACAGAATCAGACAAGGGCCTTTGCTTCGGCAAGGGCCTTGTCGTAATCGGGATGTTCACCCACTTCACGGACCAGTTCCACATACCGGACCACATCCAGCTGGTCCACGATGACGATCCCCCTGGCCAGCAATCTGAACTCTTCAATGAGGAATCCGTATTTGATGCCAAAGTCCGTCAGTTTGTGATCGGACACGACCTCGATCCGGTCAATGTCCTCAGCCGCACAAAACCGCTTCAGGGCAAAAGGCAGGTCGCACGTGATGGAGATCACCTTTATGCCCTCCAACAGGGAGGCTTCCAGGTTGAACCGCCTGGCCTGCTCGGCACATATGTCGGTATCGATGCTGGGGGCGGAAGAAAGGATGCGGACCTTGCCCGCGTAGTCACTCAGCTGAAGGACGGACATGTCTTTTCTGACCGCCATGAAGTTTTTGGCATTGGCCCCTGGTTTGACCAGCTTGCCGACCAGGGTCACGGGCTTGCCGCCCAGGGTAACCAAATTGGTATTGCGCTTCATTCAAACAGATGGTTTAATCGTTAGGATCCGGGACAGGGGAAGCCGGTGCGTCATGGGCACACATTCCCCGCCCGGAAGCAGGGATTGCCCTGCTTGTTTCAAAAAAAACAAGATTTGGGGGAGAATGTTTAGTGCTCCGGGGAATTTAAACGCCCCCGGCCCGGACTACTTCCTGTCGAAAAACGGGTTCTTGGAGGAGGCGCTGAGGGGCACCCCGTAGATCACGCGGACATCTTCACCCAGAATGCCGAGTTTTCTGGCGGCATAGCCCAGGGTGTACATGATGCGGTTGTCCACCCGGTGGTCCATGGCCACGGCGACGGCCGAACCGAGTGCAATGCCCAGGTCGCCCGTATTGAAGGAGCAGGGCACCTCCGGATATTCATTTTTGTGTGCGCAATCTCGGAAACCGCAAAAGCCACAGACGGCCAGTCCCAGGGCCTTCACCGAGGTTCCCAGAAGCACCACCACGTCGGCAGACTCGCCCACGTTGCGGGCATCACGCAGGAAGATCTTGTTGTTTTCAGCCTCCCCGATTTCGTGCATGCAGCGGGCGAGATCCTGGATGTCCCGGCCTGTCAGGATGGCGGTTTCCAAAGTGCTCAGGCCTCTTGCCTTGGGAGCGGTGCGGGCGGCCACCACCATTTTTTTTGCCACCTCCAGAAGGGTTTCGGGGATCAGCTCGTTCTCTTTGATCAATGCCATTCTCAGTCTGTTTGCGGAGGAAGATGTATTTGTGTATGAAAATATGTTTGCAGAAGAAGGGGCGGCGGCCCCTTCCGCCGGGTGAATCCTTTGCCGGGATCAGGATGGATCCGTGAATTTTGAGATGCTTTCAATGAAAGCCAGGGGAACGACCTGGCGCTCGCTGCCCGCCTCCTTGTTTGCCACGATCAACTCGACCATGGACTTTCCCTGCTGTTTCTTATGCCTGGGATCCAGGTCGCTTCGATGCAACACCATCACCACATCGGAAGGCTCCCAGAGGTAGGCAGGCAGGTCCTCACGGAGGTTGTCGGAAGCACTCCCAAAGCCGGAGGGAACGCCCTGAAACTGGGAAAACAGCAGAAACGGAATATCCAGTTCGCGTGCCGTCTTCTTGATCAGGTACATGATGTCGAGCAGTTGCTCCCCGCGTGTCCTGTCGTGGGCGGGACCAATGGTCAGCAGCTCCACATAGTCCACGATGACCAGGTCCACCTGCTGCTGTTGCTTTAACTGCCGGCACTTACGGACCAGTTCCATGACCGGAAGGTAGGGCGTATCGTCGATGAAGATCTTTGCCCTGGCAATGCTGTTAACCAGTGACCGCATGTGGTCTTTTTCGCTGGCCTTTAACCGGCCGTTCTTCAGCTGATCCACCGACATCCCGGTCTCGGTTTCAATCAGACGGGTGGTCATTTTACGACTGGATCGTTCGGAGGAAAAAACAGCCACGGAGTATTGGTTCCTGACGGCAAGGTTGTTGGCCACCGACAATAAAAAAGCGGTCTTGCCCATGCCTGGCCGAACCGCAACGGTCGTCAACTGTCCTTTTTGAAATCCGCCTGTCACCTTGTCGAGGTCCCGGAAGCCGGAGGGGGTTCCCGGCAGGGAAGGTGTTTGTCCGATGTGTGTTTTCAGTGTTTCGTTTACCAGCTCGCGGATGCTGGTAAACGAAAACACCTCTGTCTGCTCTGTGACTTCTAAGGTGTTTTGTTCCATGATGGTGCGTTTTGATGGGAAGGAAAAACCCTTGGGGACCCGAATGATCCTCCTTCCAAATATAACAAAAAAAGTCCCTGTCGCTTGTTAAAAAATATTATAATACGCAGCGTGGAATGGCCCTGAATGGCAGGTCCAGTTCGTCCATCAGTTCCTTCCAGGCAAGCAGGACATCCTCCATGTCCCGGCTGTAATAAAAGGCAATGTCTACGGGATGTCCCATACTGCGGTATTCCCGGACCTTCTCCATGATCTGAAAAAGGTATTTGGTGGAGCTTGTGTTGAAATAGTCGACCTCCAGGATCACCTCCAGGGGCCTGGTCTCCAAATCAACAAATACCCCGATCCAGTCCAGCAGGGGCATAAAAAACTCCAGGGCATTCTCAGGATAAGAATGGCCGTAAAAACGGAACCGTCCCCTTTCCTGGTCCAACTCGACCCCGAGGCTCGCTTTTCCGGGAGGCCTGTACAGGGGCGAAAGATGCAATCCGCTCTGACGATTCATAGGGTCCTAGATTCTGATCAACAGCCGTTGCCGGTTGTGCACCGAAGGTGCCCGCCCACTCCGGCCGGGCCAAGCCGGGGCGGAATGCAAGTTAGTTTATTTTCCAGGGAAAAACAACTGAACATATCAGTGGCTTTTCTGTTGAACATTCGAATATTGAATTTTAAACAGATTCGGCATTTTCATTATTTTTGTGCCGCACACCAACCAGGGGAGAACCCTCTTCGCCATGACTGCCAGATACTCCATCAATGACCTTGAAAAAATCACGGGAATCAAGGCCCATACCATCCGCATATGGGAAAAACGTTACAAGGTGGTCACGCCCGAACGGACAAAAACAAACATCCGTTATTACCTGGACAGGGACCTCAAAAGACTGCTGAATATCAGCACCCTGAACAAGCACGGAATCAAAATATCCCACATTGTCCGAATGCCCGAAGAGGAGATCAGGGAAAAAGTGGTCGAGATCAACAGCGATGTCCACGACCATGAAAGCCAGATCAACAGCCTGGTGGTGGCCATGATCGAATTCAATGAAATAGCCTTCGAGAGGGTCCTGACCGATGCCATCCGGAAAATCGGCTTTGAAACAACCGTCACACATATTATATACCCCTTCCTGGAAAAAATCGGGGTACTCTGGCAGATCGGCACCATCAACCCGGCACAGGAACATTTTATTGTCGGATTGATCCGCGCCAGGCTGATCGTGGCCATTGACGGGAAGGGAACAGTGGACAAAGGCAGGGGAAAGACCTTCCTGTTATACCTGCCTGAAGGGGAACTGCACGAAATGGGGCTGCTTTTTTACCAGTTCCTGCTGAAAAGCGCCGGCCACCAGGTCATATATCTCGGCCAGTCACTGCCCTACCGGGACATGCTCAGTGTGACCAGGATCCGCCCCGTGGATTATGTGTTTACGTACTTCATTGCCGCACTCAAACCCGATGAGATCAGCAGCTACCTGAAGGACATGGCCCGCGACCTGGATGTAAAGAAGATTTTCATCGCCGGCCTGCAGATCAGCGACCCGTCCATTCCAATCCCCGAAAAGGTGATCCCCATTCAAAACGCGGATGCCTTCAGGGACCTCCTCCCCTCGCTCTGACATCCCGGCGCGCAGGCCAGGCAGGCCCTGCGCCACAGGGTGCAACCACCCCCCTCCCATCACAGGACATCCTCCCCGGAACCAGGGGATTCCCTTCATGAAACCGCCCCGCTGCAGGGAGTCCCCCTTTGCCGGGCGGACAGATCCTTTTCTAATTTTATATTCGTTTAATCGATGTTTCTATTCTATTTGCAATATTTTTAATATTTTCTGTCTATTTTAACAAATTTATATAGTCACAGACTTTTATATGTAAGAGGGAATGACTAATTTTATCATACGAACAACATCAAAATGTCAATCAGTCTCAGATATTGCAAAACTTGCTATGTTAAAAAATTAAAAATTGCTTGCGCGGAAAGAATTTTTGTTTAACTTTGAATAAGTTTTTTTAAACAAACCAAACCCCCCCTCGTCATGACAGCAGTAGAATTCAACTATAAGCTCCTCGGTTTGCAGAAAAACCTGAAGTACTTTGCCTACACGCTGACTTCCAACTATGAGGATGCGCAGGACCTGGTACAGGAGACCTTCCTGAAGGCTTTGACCAACCGCGACAAGTTCACCGCCAATACCAACCTGAAGGCATGGACTTTCACGATCATGAAGAACACCTTCATCAACAACTACCGGCAGAACGTGCGCAACAACACCATCCTGGACAAGACCGACGATCTGTACTATCTGAACCTTTCCAAGGAAAGCAGCATCGGACTGCCCGATTCGGCCCTGTCCGAGAAGGAGATCCAGCGGGAGATCTCAAACATTGATGAGGACCAGCGCAGGCCATTTGAGATGTACAACCAGGGTTTTAAGTACAAGGAAATTGCCGAAGAACTCAATCTCTCGATCGGCACCGTCAAAAGCCGCATCTTCTTCACCCGCAAGAAGCTGATGGACGCCCTGGGAAAATAGGCAGCCGTCCAACCAACCCCTATATATTCTCCCTTTTTTTGACCCCCCGGGCCTTTGTCCGGGGGGTCTCTCTTTTTATCCGGCCGGATTATTCGTAAATTTGCCTGTTTCACTCATCAACGGGGGAATTCCATGCGCGTTTTCAAATTCGGGGGAGCTTCTGTCAGGGATGCCGACGCCGTCCGCAACGTGGCCAGGATCATCAGGGAGCACGGGGGCGGACCCCTGGTGGTTGTCCTGAGCGCCATGGCCAAGACCACCAATGCCCTGGAAAAACTCTGCGCCTTGTTCATGGAGGGAAAAACCGGCGAGATGCAGGAAGTTTTCCAGCGAATCAGGGACTTTCATTTCGGGATCGCCCGGGAATTGTTTCCATCCGGAAAGCATCCCGTGATCGATGCGCTGGAGCAGAGCTTCTACCATCTGTATTACTACATCCGGGAGGAGCCCGGCACCAACTACAACTATGAATACGACAGGATCGTGTCCACCGGGGAGCTGGTATCCACCCAGATTGTCAGCGCCTACCTGAATGAAACCGGGGTGGCAAACCAGTTGTTCCCGGCCCAGAAACTCATCATCACCGATGCCCACTTCCGGGACGCCCACGTGGACTGGATCATCAGTCCCAGGATGATCCAGACCAAGCTGCTCCCCTACCTCAAACCGGCGCCCGGCTCCACCAAGCCATCGACCATCCTGACCCAGGGTTTCATCGGAGGCACCCCGCAGGGCTTCACCACGACCCTCGGGCGGGAAGGATCCGACTACACGGCGGCCATCCTCGCCTATTCCCTGTCGGCGGAAGAAGTGGTCATCTGGAAGGACGTGCCCGGATTGCTGAACGCCGACCCCAAACTCATGGGCAACACCCTGCTGCTGCCCAACATCAGCTACCAGGAGGCCATCGAGTTATCCTATTACGGGGCCACGGTCATCCACCCCAAGACGTTGAAGCCACTCCTGAGCAAGAACATCCCCCTGAGGGTCAAGTCCTTTACCGAGCCGGACGCCCCCGGGAGCCTGATCAACCAGCATACCGGCCAGGACAGTCTGGTGCCTTCCTACATTTTCAAGTTCAGCCAGGTGCTGGTGTCCATTTTTCCGAGGGATTTCAGCTTCATTGCAGAGCACAACCTGTCCCGGATCTTTGCCGACTTCGCCCAGCACGGGGTCAAGATCAACCTCATGCAGAACTCGGCCCTCAGCTTTTCGGTCTGTTTCGACCACGACCGTGTCAAAACACCCGCCCTGCTGAAGGACCTGAAAAAGAACTTCCACGTGAAATACAACACCAACCTCGAACTGATCACCATCCGGCATTATGAGAAAGCCGGAACCGGTCACCTGATAGGCGGCAAGGAAGTGCTGCTGGAACAAAAGAGCCGGACCACCCTCCAAATGGTCGTCAAACCTTCCTGAACCCTTCCTGGAAATAGGCCCCGGGGCCCTTTAATTTATCGTCGGATGCTTTCCTCAAAACGGCGCAGGAACGCCCTGTTGGCGTGCTGGCAGGAGGCCCCCACCTTGTCGGTGGTGAATTCGGTGTAATAATGGGGGTTCAGTCCCTGGCTGGCGGAATACATCACGGGAATCGCCAGGATGGTTCCGGCAACGGGGTTGTTGGAACGGTCAAACTTCCCCGCATTGGGCGGGTGGTTGCGGATGAACCAGGAGCACACCTCGAACTCCCGGTAGATGCTTCCCCAGGTGTCCCCGCTCCTCACCGGGTACTCCCTGTCTGCTGGCAGGGCCGGGGGCGATGCGCCCGCCTCCCTTGCGGCAGGTGGTTCGGGTTCCTGCCCGGAGGGAGGTTCCCCTGAAAGGGCTTCCTGCGGGGGCATTCCGGCAGCAGAAAGGCTGTCTTCCGTCGCCAGGGTGTCGGCCGGAGACTCCACCAGCTCGATGTTCCTGGCCGGACGGGGATTGAAAAAGAACATATCGTAAACCATGTACACCACAAAAACCGCGGCGATGATGACCAGGGCCTTCCACAACAGGGACCGCATCCCGAGGGGTCCCGGGCCCGACGGCCCTTTTTCCTCCTTTCCGGTGGGCCTGGCCGCTGCAGGGGCCTCCCCGGGCAGGAAGGACCGCGTGTCCTGACCCAGGTTGTAAAAACCCACGAGCAGGACCGCAGCGGGTCCTTCTTCCTCCTCCCTGCCCGATTTGATGACCAGCCGCTGTGCCTTGGTATGGGTGGGCATATTGTCGGACAGCACCTTCCGGATGTGTTTCTCATCAGGGTCCAGGCAGTAATCGCCCGACCCCAGGATCAGCAGGTCCCCGTCAGCCGGCTCCAGGGGTTGCTTGCAGGTGCCGGGATTCAGGAACTGCTCCGCGCCGAGGAATGCCATCTCCCAGGGCCTGCCGGTGTCGTCATCCGGGCGGTCACGGAACACATCCCAGCTCAGGGGGACCAGTTTCCTGCCTGTAAAAAGCTGCAGGCAGACCTGCCCGGCCCAGGCATAATACACTTTACGGTCCCTGAATAAGGCACACAGGCAACTCAGTTCCCCCGGCCGGTTGTCGGGGTTTTTCCGCCCCAGGGTATGCAGGTAACCATTCACGTAGACAAGGGCATTGCGGACAGCCTCTGCCGGATCCGCCTCGTCTTCAATTTCCAGGTAATACTTCAGGCGCTCCAGCACGATGTCACTGAGGCGGCCTTCCGCCGAATCGTTCCGGTCATTTCCCACCACCGCAAAGGCATGTCCGTTTGGGGTGTCGAAAGCACCAAAGGCCTGGAAGTTGTTTCCGTCCAAATCCTTTCCCCCGGAAAAACCGGCAAACTCGAAATTTTTGTGTTTCCTGGTTGCCATACTCCCCGCTTCATTTAAGATTATAAAATACCCGACAGGCCCGGGCCGTCGTGAATTTCGAATGCCTCCCGCCCGTTTCACCCATAAAAATACGCATAATCCTTCAGAATGAGTCCCCTTCAAGTCCGTGGAGGCACCTGGCGTGTCAGGGTGACGAAGCCGGGCACGCCCAGGGCCTCCGCCCGGAGGGAACCCATCCCTTCCGGCAGTGCGTCCCAGTCGGGCTGCATGATTTTCAAGGCGTTACGCAATGTTTTCCGGCGCTGGTTGAAGGCAGTCTTCACCACCCTGACAAACAGGTCTTCATCGCAACCAAGCGAAATATCCTCCTTCCTGCGCAGCCTCAGCACGGCCGACTGGACTTTGGGCGGGGGCTCAAACACGGTGTGGCTCACCGTGAAAAGCAGCTCCACCCGGTAATAGGCCTGCATGAGCACGCTCAGGATCCCGTAGGTCTTGTTTCCGGGACCGCTGGCAATGCGCTCGGCCACTTCTTTCTGGAACATGCCGACCACTTCGGGAACCTGCTGCCGGTGCTGAAGGACCTTGAACAGGATCTGGGATGATATGTGGTAGGGAAAGTTCCCTGCCACGGCAAAGGGTTCCTTGCCGATCCATGCTCCCACATCCAGCCTCAGAAAGTCCGCCTCGACCACCCGGGGCGCCCAGTCGGGGAAGTGCCGGTGCAGGTAAGCAATGGATTCCCGGTCCACCTCGATGCCCATCCACCGGAAGCCGGGGCGGTCCACCAGGTGGCGCGACAAGGCGCCGGTTCCCGGCCCCACCTCCAGCACCAGCCCATACCCCTGGTGGCCCGTCAGGCTGTCGGCAACCCTCCGGGCCACGCCGTCATCCTTCAGGAAATGCTGGCCCAGATATTTCTTTGCATGTACTCGTGATGGAAGCATCGTAAAACAGGCTTAATTGACCAGGTCCCCCCGCAGGGCCCGGAAACGGTTCCTGGCTGTGGCCGTGTGCAGGCTGCCCGGATGGTGAAGCATCAACTGCTGGTATAATCCCATGGCCCGCTCCTTGTCCCCGAAGACCTGCTCGTGCAGGCCGGCCCGCCTGAACAGGGCGTCGCCGGCCAGCAGGCCATCAGGATATCGTTCCACCACGATGGCCAACAAACTGTCGGCATCGGCATAGCGGCCCTGTTTGATGCGGATATCTGCCTGGGTAACCAGTAGGTCATCCATAATGGCATGCTGCGGAAACCGTTCTGAAATGGAGTCGAGCGTCAGGATGGCCTCCTCCAGGCGGTTCATGAACAAAAGGCTTTCGGCCCGGGCAAACCGGATGAGGGGTTCGGTATCCCCGTCGAAACCAATATTGTCCTGAATGCGCAGGGACAACTCCATGGCATCGTTGGCAATCAGCCGGGAGGTGGCGGCCTTCAGCACGTCCAGCTGGGCCCTGGCCCAGTCGAATTCCCCGATGAAGTAGGACAGGCGGGCATTCTTAAAGCGGGCTTCATGCCCCAGGGGGTTGTCCCGGTATTGTTTGTCGACCTGGGCGTACAGCAGGGTCGCCTCCCACACATCCCCCGTCATCAGAAGGATGTCGGCCAGTTCGATGCGGCATTCGGCCTTGATGCGCAGGGCCACCTGCGGCATGTCGATGATGGCCTGAAGCAAGCCTGTGGCATTTTCCACCTTGCCCAGGTAAAAGGCCTGCAACCTGGCCAGGTTGCGCACCAGGCTGACGGTGCCAGGATGGACCCCCAACTGCTCCAGTGCTTCCAGGTAGTCCCCCTCCACCTGCAGCAATTCCTCCCGTCGGTATTCGTAAGCCGAGGTAATGGCCAGGAAGCGGACATCCAGGTGCCCGACCAGGGCATCCATATAATGGCTGCCCTCCTCCCCCTGCTCCAGGATGTACTGGTAGGCCTGGGCGGCGACACCGTACTGCTGGTTGGTGGTGCTGAGGCGGGCCACCTCCAGGACCAGCTCCCCCTCCTGGCGGAAACGGCGGTCCAACGCCCTTGCCTGCATCAGCGCCAGTCGGAAATCTTTTTGCTGGATGGACAGCCACAGCAGCATCTCCGCGTAAAGGGTTGCATTGGGATGCCGCTGGGTGCGTGCAAGCAGCACGTCCCTGAGGGCCTCGTTCCTTGAAAAATCAGGATCATTCGCGATGGCATCCTGCAGGATGCCGCGCACCCTTTCCATCTCAGACAGGTTTTCCTCAAGGAAGCCGATGTATTCCTCCATCATGGCACGGTGGTTGCCTTTTTTCTCGTACAGGGGGGCGATCCGGAGGTTGAAAGGGTGTGCGCTTCCCAGAAGCCGTCTGCCCTGCAACAAAGCCTCCAGGGCCCGGTCCGTCATTCCCCGCATTTCGAAGGCGGCCGCCAGGTCAATCACCGGCTGGGGCCTGGCGGGCAGATCCTGTATCAACTGGTCGAACTGCCGCCGGGCCTGGCGGTCGTTGCCTGCACGTCCGAACACCATGCCCAGGTCCACCTCATAGCGCAACTGTCCCGGAAACTGCCGCAACTGGTTTCGCACCAGGCGTTCGGCCTGGCGGTATTCCTCCAGGGCAAGCAGGCTTTCCAGGTAAGGGGAATAAATGGCCGGGGAGGGATCCTTTTCGTAAAGCTCTCCATACAGGATGGCGGCCTTGTCGAACTCCCCATTGCGGAAATACTGGGCGGCCAACTGTTCCTCCCCGGGCTGTGGATCAGCCGGCCGGGTCAGGCCGGGAATATCCAGCCGTTGGATCCCGGGAGTCTGTGCCGCCGGTACCAGGGGCACCAGGGCAAGAAAAAACAGAAGGCATGTTCTCGGGCTCAGCATGATCCGTTGTGGTTTGGCGGTCATCGCATTCCCCATTTAGCGGCAGGGCGCATCCCGGGGGTTTCCAAACATAGAACGCCCGCAGCGATCAAATGTTTTCCGGCAGGCCTATGCGGGGGCGGCAATCAAATCAAACCCGGTATAGGGACGCAGGGCAGCGGGAATCCCGATGCCGTCTGGGCCCTGGTTGTTCTCCAGCAGGGCGGCAACGATGCGCGGCAGGGCCAGGGCGCTTCCGTTCAACGTATGGGCCAGGGTGTTCTTTCCATCCTGCCCCCGGTAGCGAAGCTTCATGCGGTTCGACTGGAAGGTCTCGAAGTTGGAGATGGAGCTGACCTCCAGCCAGCGCTGCTGGGCGGCGGACCACACCTCCATATCGTATGTCAGGGCGGAGGCAAAGCTCATGTCGCCCCCGCACAGCCTGACCACCCGGAAGGGCAGTTCCAGTTTGCGCAGCAACCCTTCCACATGGGCCACCATCTCCTCGAGTGTCTGATAGCTGGATTCGGGACGGGCCACCTGGACAATCTCCACCTTGTCGAACTGGTGCAGGCGGTTCAGTCCCCTGACATCCTTACCGTAAGATCCGGCCTCCCGCCGGAAGCAGGAAGAGTAGGCCACGCACCTGACCGGCAGCTCGGCCTCATCCAGGATGACATCCCGAAACAGGTTGGTGACAGGCACTTCGGCCGTGGGGATCAGAAACAGCCCGTCCCCGGGGACATGGTACATCTGGGCATCCTTGTCGGGCAGCTGACCGGTCCCGAAGGCAGAGTCCTCATTCACCAGCAGGGGGGGCTGGTATTCGGTATACCCTGCCTGCACGGCCTCGTCCAGGAAAAACGCGATCAGGGCCCGCTGCAAACGGGCGCCCCGGCCCTTGTAAACCGGGAATCCGGCGCCGGTGATCTTGTTGCCCAGTTCGAAATCGACCAGGTCGTACAATCTTGCAAGGTCCCAGTGGGCCATGGCTCCTTCGGGAAGGACGGGGGGGGTCCCCTCCTCCTTCACCACGATATTGTCCTCAGGGGAGCTCCCGGCAGGAACGGAGGCATGGGGAATATTGGGAAGCTGGATGAGCAGTTCGTTCTGTCCGGATGTCAGTCCCTCCAACCGGTCCTGCAGCTTCCGGGCCTCCTGCTTGAGGGCCGCGGTACGCTCCTTCAGTTCCTCGGCTTCCATGGAACGGCCCGTTTTCATCATCTCCCCGATCTGACGGGCATACCCCTTGCTCTCGGCCAGGATGTCCTCCAGCTTCTTCATCGTCTTGCGGCGGGACTCATCCACACAGCCCAGGTGCTTTACAATGTCTCCGGCCTCGAAATTTTTGATTTTCAGCCGCTCGACCACTTCCGGGCCATGGGCTCGTATCGTGTTTATTTCTATCATTGAATGCGAAATTCAGTATCCAGGTTTGAAATGCAACACAAATGTAGCACAAAATCGGGGCACCACCCAAAACAAAAAATCCTGCCACGGCAGGATTTTTCTATGCGTATCAACGGTTGCCGGCCTTACTCCGCAACGGGGACCACCGAGACAAAGGATTTGTTGTCGGCTTTCCTCTTGAAGACCACCTTGCCATCGGTCAGGGCATACAGGGTATGGTCCTTGCCCATACCCACATTGACATCCGGATTGTGTGTGGTGCCTCGCTGCCTGACAATGATGCTGCCTGCGGTGGCCAGCTGGCCGCCGAATATTTTTACGCCGAGACGCTTGCTGTGCGATTCGCGTCCGTTCCTTGAGCTACCAACTCCTTTCTTGTGTGCCATGGTTCTTTAAATTTTTGGTTGGTTCAACAATTCAGGCCGTGATCTCTTCGATCTGGATCTGTGTCAGGGGCTGCCGGTGACCATTCAGCTTCTGATAGCCTTTCCTTCTTTTCTTCTTGAAGACAAGCACCTTGTCGGCCTTTACGTTGGCCAGCACCTTGGCTTTGACCCTGGCGCCTTCCACCAGGGGCTGTCCGACCCGGATGTTTTCCCCGTCGGCCAGCAGGAGGACCCTTTCAATGTCGAAGTCACTTCCTTCCGCTTCTTCCATCAGGTTCACAAAGAGCTTCTGGTCCTTCTGCACCTTGAATTGCTGACCGCCGATTTCAACGATTGCGTACATTTTATTTCGCTGGGTTAAAATGATTTACTCAGATATTGGGGTGCAAAGATAAGCAAAAATTAATTAGGAACAAGGACTTGTGTTTGAAAATTCGGAAAATAGTTGGCTGTTGGCTGTTTGCTAATGGCTAATAGCTAATAGCTAATAGCTAACGGCCTACGGCACGGGTGAGGGTGGTACGGCGCGGCGGGCGGGGCGGTTCGCCAGGTACACACCGATCAGGATGAGGACAATCCACAACAGGTAACCTGCCGTAAAGCCTTCCCCGTCTGCAATGCCCCATCCGATGGACACGATGGGCATCATATAGGTAACACTGGAGGCGAAGAGGGCGGAAGTGCGGCGGATCAGCCAGTTGTGCACGACAAGGGAGAGGGCGGTGCCCACCACGGCCAGTATGGCGATGTAGCCCAGGCTCACCCGGCTGGCCGGGTCGACGGTCAGTTTGGCAAGCACGTCCGTCCCGGCAAAGACGTAGACGGCAGCCGGGATTCCTATGAACAGGAACACCACCGAGGTGATCGTCAGGGCATCGAAACCGCTCAGATAGCGTTTGATGGTGTTCATGTTGAACGCATAGCATACCGCCCCGGCCACGGCATACAGTCCATAGAGGATCCCATTGCCCAGACGGGGATCGTTCACGGCGGTCAGCAGCCCGACCGCCCCGGCCAGTCCGACGACCACCCCCACCACGTTCTGCCACCTGGTTTTGCTGCCGAAGAAGGCCAGCCCGGCAATCAGGGTGAACAGGGGCGTCAGGGAGTTCAGGACCCCGGCCATGTAACTGTCGATAACCGTCTGGGCCTTGGCGAAAAGGAAAGGGGGCAGTCCGCTGCCCAGGATGCCGGCCAACAGAAACCAGGGGTATTTGTTGCGCGGTACCCTGCCGAGGCGCCTGACCACAAACGGGACCAGCACCAAAAAGGAAATGGTGATGCGCAGGGCACCCACCTCCATGGCGTTGAACGAGACAAGCCCCTTCTTGATCAGGATGAAGGAGCTGCCCCAGATCATGACCAGCAGCATCAGTGCCAGCCAGTCGGTCAAAACGGGTTTGTTGTCGCCGCTCATGGGTTCGGGGGACTGATTCACCGGCGGATACGGGTTGCCGGGGGGATTTCTTTATAAAAAGGTGCGTGGTGGCCGGGGCCTGCCGCAGCACGGCGGGGCAAAGGTAGAAATATTTGATTGAAATCAGAGGGCCCGCGTAACCCCAATCCTCCGGGTAACGTATAAATTGTAAAACACATTAAAACACACAACAAAGCAAGGAGAAACACTGAAGATATGAAAAAATACTTTCTGATCCTAGCCCTGTTCCTGGTGGCATCCGGGTGCGAAAAAGTCAACCTGGAAGGACCGGATACCCTGCCCGCGCCCGGTCTCGGACGCCAGAAAGCGGAGATCCCGGAGGTATCCACCCCGTTTACCGCTTCCTTCCGGACCAGCGGGGAGCCCACCTTCATCGCAGAAGGACTTGCCCTGGTCCTTGGCGGCTCCATCTCGGGCCAGGCCACCCATGTGGGGCTTCTGCAGGAAGGCAGCACCTGGGATTACTATTTTCCGGTTGAATCAGGGGGCTACGTCAAATTATCAGATTTGCTCACCACCCTGGATTATGAAGAGATCCCGGCCCTGCTGTCTGTCCTGGAACAGGAGACCATCCAACTGCCCCTGGGCGGCACCATCCATTCGGCCAACGGGGATTACTACACCTATTTCGGCTTCGTGGAGGTGGTCCGGGATACCGGGCTGCTCACGGGCATCATGAACTTCACGGGCGGCACCGGCCGGTTTGAGGGCGTCACGGGGGCCATCACCCTGAACGGCTGGGCCGACATCGCACTGGGCGAGGCCGCCTTCCGCGGGGTAGGCACCATCATTTTCCCGAAAAGATAGGGGGAGGTTTGCCAAATATCCTCAGGGATGTGGCACCTCGGGGCCCGGCCGCCTGGCCGGGTCCCATTTTTTTATCCCTCCCGGATCAGCCCGGATAGTAGATCCCGGCCCCGGGTCCCAGGGGCAGGTTCAGTACCACCCAGACGATGAGCAGCATCGACCAGAGCAAGAAGAACACCACCGTATAGGGCAGCATGGTCGAGATCAGGGTGCCGATGCCGGCCTTCTTGTCGTATTTCTCAAAATACACGATGATCAGGGCGAAAAAGCTCATCATCGGCGAGATGATGTTGGTCACGCTGTCCCCGATGCGGAACACGGCCTGGGACAGTTCGGGGCTGTATCCCAGGATCATGAACATGGGAATAAACACGGGTCCGAGGATCGCCCATTTGGCCGAGGCGCTGCCCATGAACATGTTGATGAAGCCCGACAGCATAACAAACATCAGCAGCAGGGGAATAAGCCCCAGGTTCATGTGCTGCAGCCCGGCCGCTCCCTTGATCGCAATGATCAACCCGAGGTTGCTCCATTTAAAATAGGCCACGAACTGGGCCGCGAAGAACACCAGGACCAAAAAGGCCGCCAGGGTCTTGAAGCTGTCGACCATGCCCTTGACCACATCGCTGTCCGACTTGAACTTGCCCGTGGTCAGCCCGTAGACGATCCCCATGGTGGCACAGATCAGGAACAAAAACGCGATAAAACCACGCAGGACGGGAGAGCGCAGCAGGGAATTCTCCGGCCCGCGCAGCAAGCCGTTCTCGGGAACCAGTCCCACCAGCAGGACCACGGCCCAGATGCCGATCACCAGAACCACCCGCCTGAGGGCCTTGCGCTCCACGGGGCTGAGCTGCTCGGTGGGCTCGGGCAGCACGTCGCCGGTGTATTGACCCAGCTGGGGTTCGATGAAGCGCTCGGTGACCCAGGTGCCGGCAAAGGCGATCACCAGGGAGGAAGCCGCCATGAAAAAGTAGTTGGCCGTGGGCAGGACCTCATAGGCCGGGTCCAGGATATGGGCGGCCTCGGTCGACAGTCCCGCCAGCAGGGGGTCTATCGTGCCGATGAAGAGGTTGGCGCTGAAGCCCCCGGACACCCCGGCGAAGGCGGCCGCCATCCCGGCGATGGGGTGCCGGCCCACCGAATGGAAGATGATGGCCCCCAGGGGAATGATCAGCACATAGCCCAGGTCGGAGGCCGTATTGCTCAAAATACCGGCCAGCACGATCACGAAGGTCAGCATGCCCGGAGGGGATTTAAGCACCATCAGCCGAATGGCCGCACTGATCAGGCCGCTGCTTTCGGCGATCCCGATCCCCAGCAGGGCCACCATCACGATGCCCAGGGGGGCAAAGCTGGTGTAATTGGTCACCATCTCCAGGATGATCCGGTGAAACCCCTCTTTGGATAGCAGGTTCTCGGTGAACACCGTCTCCCCCGTTCCGGGATGCAGGGCGCTCCAGCCCAGCAGGTGGCCGAGCCACGAGAGCAACAGGGCCGTAAATGCCAGGATGGCAAACAGGCTGGCGGGATGGGGAAGGGCGTTGCCGCCCCGCTCCACCATGCCCAGGAAACCTTTCATCAGGCCGTTTTTTTTCATAAGATGAGCGTTTTATTGGTATGGACAGTTTGAAGGAAGGTCTGTGTCGCTGAAAATATTGCGCCAAAAATAAGGGAATATTTTATTGGTGCCGCAGCGGGGGGTGGCATCCGACGATAATTATCAAAAAAGGCTTCAGATTCAAAAAGTTTTTATTACTTTTGCACTTCGTTTTGGAAGCTGCCGGGCCTTTCAACGAATTATTCCTCAGGATGATCGTCGGATGGGCAGCCAAAAAGCGGGGCCCGGGTTGCCGGGCCGCAAAACCAACAAAAACCTTTTAATCATTATTGACTCATGGTAAGACAGTACGAAACCGTTTTCATTATGACTCCCGTTTTGTCTGATGAACAGATGAAGGAAGCGGTAAGTAAGTTTCAGGACTATCTGAAGGCCAAAGGGGCAGAGATCGTTTATGAGGACCACTGGGGCCTCCGCAAGCTTGCATACCCTATCCAGAAAAAATCAACCGGCTTTTTTCACCTTATTGAATTCAAAGCCGAGCCGTCCCTGATCCGGGACCTGGAGATCGAACTCAAGCGCGACGAGCGGGTGATCCGATTCCTCACCGTAGCCCTCGAAAAGCACGCCGTGGCTTACAACGAAAAGAAGCGGAACGAGAAAGCCGCTAAAGCCACCGAGAACTAAAAACAGACAGGAACCTAAACGAATTGACACCATGGCAAACCAGCAAAGTTCTGAAATCCGGTATCTGACCCCCATCGCGGTGGATATCAAAAAAAAGAAATACTGTCGCTTTAAAAAGGCCGGCATCAAATACATCGATTACAAAGACGCCAACTTCCTGCTCAAGTTCGTCAACGAACAGGGCAAAATCCTTCCCAGAAGGATCACCGGGACTTCCGTCAAGTACCAGCACAAGGTGGCCCGGGCCATCAAAAGAGCAAGACACCTTGCGTTAATGCCTTATGTAGCGGATCTTTTAAAATAGGGAGGTAACAATGGAAATCATTCTGACACAAGACGTTCCCAAGCTGGGATTCAAGGACGATATCGTGACCGTCAAACCCGGTTACGCAACCAACTATCTGATACCCAAAGGGTATGCCATTCTTGCCGTCCCCTCTGAAAAGAAGAAACTGGCTGAGACCATCCGGCAGCGTGCCTTCAAGGAGGAGAAAGTGAAGAAGGAAGCCGAGAAGCTGGCCGACAAGCTGCGCGACATCGAGGTCAAGATCGGCGCCAAGACGGGCACCTCCGGAAAGATCTTCGGATCGGTGAACGCCCTGCAGATCGCGGAAGCCATCAAGGAGCAGTACGACATCGAACTGGACCGCAAGAAAATCGTGGTGGACGGGGACAATGTCAAGGAACTGGGCGTGTACACCGCCAAGGTCAACCTGCACAAGGAAGTCCGCTTCGACATCAAATTCGAGGTGGTCTCCGAGTAGCGCTTATCCGGAAAAGGATTCCCCCAGGACCTGCCCGTTCGTTTGCGGGCAGGTTTTTTTATGTACTTTTGAAAAGGCGGCGGCCGGCCTGTGATGCAGGCTTTTTGCCACGCCATGAAAGGACATGATCAGCACAAGGACCATACAGTTCATCCGCTCCCTGCAGGTAAAAAAATTCCGCCGGCAACACGGACTTTTCGTTGCCGAAGGGGAAAAGATCGTAGGGGAAATGCTGAAGGAAAACCAGGAGGTGACCTGCCTGTGCGCCCTGGAGTCCTGGCTGGAAAACCATGCCGAAAGGATCCCCTCCGGCACCGAGGTCCACGAAGTATCGCCCTCCGTGCTCAAAAAGATCAGCGGCCTGACCACCCCCAACCAGGTGCTGGCCGTGGGCAGGGTGCCCCGGCCGGGCTGGAGCAGGGAGGAACTGGCCAAGGGGATCACGCTGGTGCTGGATGGCATACAGGACCCCGGCAACCTGGGCACCATGGTGCGGACGGCCGACTGGTTCGGCCTGAAAAGGGTGTTCTGTTCCCCCGACTCAGCCGAAGCATTCGGTCCGAAGGTGATTCAGGCGAGTATGGGATCGGTCTTCCGGGTCAGGATTCACACGGAGGAACTGCTGCCCCTTGTGCAGGATCCCGGCCGGGATGTCTCCGTTGCCGGGGCCACCCTTCAGGGGAAGGACCTGTACGAACTCCCGCTGCACGCCCCGCTTTTGCTGGTGATCGGCAATGAATCCAGGGGCATCTCCCCGGGCCTGATACCGGCACTGCACCACCAGGTCCGCATTCCGGGAGGGGGCGGGGCCGAATCGCTCAATGCCTCCGTAGCGGCCGGAATCCTCATGGCCTGGTTCAGCAAACAAGACTGACCGATCCGGCGAACAGGCCCTTCAGTGAACATACAAAGCCCCCCATTTGTTACCCCAACAACCAATAACCATTAGCCAACACCAACCCCATGGAAGTCATCATTCCCGCCATACTGCTTCTCGCCCTGGCCATTGCCGGCATCGCCATCAAGATGTTCCTGAAACCGGGGGGAAGTTTTACGAAGACCTGCGGCAGCAAATTCGATCCCGAAACGGGAAAGGCCCTGCCCTGCAGCTGTGCCTCCGACAGTCCGGAAGACTGCGAGGGGGCGACAGGAAAGCTGAAGACAGGGCATTCCTGATCCTTTCCCGGATACGGTTTACGGAAAGAACTCTTTTCAGGGAAACCAGCCGGAGCAGCGCAATCAGCCTTTGCCGCCATGGTCCTTCCCCGCCCTCAGGACGGAGAAATAATCCAGCACTCCCTGGTTTTCGGAAGAAAGCACCTCGTTTACCGTCCCCTGAAATACCACCTTCCCTTCATCCAGGAACACAATCTTATCCGCCACCCTGAGGATGCTGGACACCTCGTGGGTCACCATGACGATGGTCATGCCCAGCTGGTTTTTCAAATTCAGGATGAGCCGGTCGAGCGACTCAAGGGAGATGGGATCCAGCCCGGCTCCCGGCTCGTCGCAAAACAACAGGGGCGGGTCCATGGCGATGGCCCTGGCCAGGGCAGCCCGTTTGAGCATGCCCCCGCTGAGCTGGGAAGGATACAGGTGCCGGGCATGGGCCAGGTGGACCAGCCCGAGTTTCATCCGCACCAGGTCCTCGATCACGGAACGGGGCAGGTCGGTGTGCTGCTCCAGGGGCAGGGCGACGTTCTCCGCGACCGTCAGGGAATTCAGCAGGGCGCCGTTCTGGTAGAACACCCCCATCTGAAGGTACAAGGCCACCTGCTCTGCCTCACGAAGGGTCCTCAGGTCCCTGCCCAATATCTCCACACGGCCCTGCTCAATGGGAAAGAGGGAGAGCAGGTGTTTCAGCAGGGTCGTCTTGCCGGAGCCGCTGCCGCCCAGAATGACGGTCACCTCCCCTTTCAGGACGGTAAAGGACACACCGGACAACACGGGCAACCCGTCGAACGACGAGTGAAGCTCTTCCACCAGGATGACTGCTTCCTTATCCATGGGTACCTTTCATCAATAAAACAGGAGCCCCAGCAGGCTGTCTGCCAGAATCACCAGTGAAATGGCCACGACCACCGACAAGGTGGCCGCCTTGCCCACGCCTTCTGCCCCTCGCACGACACGGAATCCGTAAAAGCTGCCGGTCAGCACGATGAGGGCAGCATAGACCTGGCTCTTGACGAAGCCTGTCAGCAGGTCTTTGTTCTTCATCACCTCCCCCATGCGGTTGATAAACACCTCGGGGGTGATATCCAAATAGATATTGGCGGCAAGACCGCCTCCCATCATGCCTGACACATTGGCCAGGATGATCAGGAAGGGCATGGTCAACAGGCAGGCGTACAGCTTGGGGACCACCACAAACCGGATGGGGTTGAGGCCCATGGTGGTGAGTGCGTCCAGTTCGGCCGTGACCTTCATGGTGGCGATCTCTGCCGCGATGGCCGAGCCGCTCCGGCCGGCTACCAGGATGGCCGTGATCAGGGGCCCCATCTGGCTCATCACCGCGATGACCACCAGGTCGACCACGAATATATTCGCACCGAATGAACGCAGCTGGCCCGCCGATTGAAGGGCCATGACGAAGCCTATCACGAAGGACAGGAACACCACGATCAGCACGGCATTCACCCCGATGAGCACGGCCTGGTTGACAAACGCCCCCTCCCTCCTGGATTTGCGGTTGAAGAGTCCCACGACAGACCAGTAAAACACATTGGCCGCCAAAAGGATGAATTCAAAGACATAGTCGGCGAAAAAGACCTGCACCCGGGTGCCGATCCGTTCCAGCAGGTCCATGTCTGCAGGCCTGATCAGGTGGCCTGAAGTCTCCGGGCGAAACAACACCAATTTCTGCTGCACGGCGGAGGAACCACCCCGGAAGGAAACCGTAACTCCCTTTTCTGACGCCGTGTTTTTAATATGGTACAGGCTGGTCACACCGGCGCTGTCCACCCCGGACAAGCCGTCCAGGTCGACCACCAGCTCTTTCTCCCGGTAGTCCCTCAGACTCCGGGTAAGCCTCCTGACAAAACCGCCGGATTCTATGATGGTCAGCCCCCCGGTCAGGCGCAGGACATTGCCTTCCAGGTGGAAGAACAATCCTTTCCGGTCAGGGTCATCCCCGAAGTTGGTATGTGTCATGCGTTGTTTCATACAGGCGGCGGGGCCGCATCTATTCCCCCCCGGGACTCTCCTGAAGCAGCTGCGCTGCGAAGCGGTCCAGCTCCAGAACGAAGGCTTCGCTCACCGCCCTGGCAAACAGGTTGAGGTCACGCTGGGCCAGGCGCTCCCGGTGGCTAGCCTCCCGGCTTGCCACCACCCTGCCCGATGCGGTGTCGGTCAGTACCAGCTCCATGTCCAGGCTGGCTACAAAATCATTCTGCTCCCTGCCCACCTCCAGCCGGAACACAAAGGTTTCCAGGCGGTACCCGGCTTCTCCGGCGGAACGCCCTGCCAAGCCTTCCGTGAAGAGGGGATGTTTCGACAGGTATTGCCGCAGAATCTCCTCCAGGGCCTGGTCGGGCCGCACGGCCCATTCGTTGAATGAAAAATACCGGATCGCGTGGCTGCCCTCCCTCAGGGCGATCTGGTGGGTCAGGTATGCCTGCCCCAGCACGGGGGTTTCCACCTGGACCAGCCCGGGCAACAGGTCCCCGTCACGGTCCTGCACAAATCCGTCCTCCAGGGCGGGATATTCCAGGATGTAGAATCTGCTGGGCACCTGCTTGCCGCCTCCGCAGGAAGACAGCAGCAGGGAAAACAGCAGCAGGGTCATTATCAAACGGTTCATGCATCCTGTTTTTTTAGGGTTGCTGTAACAATCTGTCGGGGGTGCCTTGCTGTCCCTGTCCCCGGATCAGCACCGAGGGGTTGGCATTGATCTTGCGCGCGGCCTCATTCAGGTTCATCAGGGTATACTGCAACAGGAGCAGGTTGTCCTTAAGGGATTCACTGCCCTGGTCGAGGTCCCGGCTCACCTGGAGAAGCAGGTCCTGTGTCTGCAGGGTCACCAGGGCCAGGTTCTCAATCAGCTCGTTCAGGTTGGTCTCCCGGAGGGTGACCGACACATCCCGCAGGTTTCCGAGGACCTGGCTGAGGGTGTCTCCCTGCATGATGTGGTTGGCCCGTTCCACCACTGCGAGCAGTTCCCCGGAAGTATCCTCCAGGCGGGAACCGATCTGGGCGGCCGCCTCCATGGTCTGCCGCAGGTCGGCCCGGTTCTCGGCCAACACCTCCTGCATGAGGGCCAGGGCCACCGAGGCCTGTCCAGACAACTCCCCCACCCGGTCAATGGCCTCGGTGGCCCGGGCAAGGTTTTCGGGACGGGTAAACTCCTGCAGGTTGTTAAGCACCTGTTCGGCCTTGAAAGCGATGACCTCCGCCTTTCCGGTGATGTCTTCGGTCAGGGAGCTGCCGGCCTGGATATACCCCTCCTCCGGCAGGAAGTCTGCCTCCTGGCTCCCCCCTCTTATTTCAATGGTTTTTAGCCCGGTAATTCCCATGGCCACGATGTCCGCCACGGCGTCCACCTTGACGGGGGTGTCTTTCCTCAGGGCGATCCGGACGATGATGGTATTGACCTCCTGTGGATCGATGTAGATTTCGGCAATGGACCCGACATTGATCCCCAGGAACTTGACCGGGCTGCCCACCTCAAGGCCGCTGACCGACACATCCTGGTAGGCCACATGGTAAAAGTCCTTTTGCTCGAAAAGGCGGCGGGCCGTGAAGAAACCCACCAGCACCAGCAATAGGGTGAGGCTGATCAGGATAAAAATGCCCAGGCGGATTCTTTGTGCGCGTTTCATGGGATGCCGTGTCTTGATAGGGTAAATATACAAAAAAATACCCACCCGTCGCGGCAATCCAATGCCTCAGCGGGGCCTTCTCTTCAGGATCAGCCCGCTGCTTGCCCTGGTTTCGTAACCATTTTCCCCGGCAGCGTATACGAAAAAGGCTTCCAAATCATCACGTTCCTCCACGAAGCGAAGGGCCGCATCGGGACCCATGACCATGAAGGCCGTCGCATAGGCATCGGCCGACATGGCATCCGGGGCAAAGACCGAGGCGCTCAGCAAGGAATGATCGACCGGGTAACCTGTCTGCGGACTGATGGTGTGGGAATAGCGCTGCCCCCGGTCCTCATAGTACCGGCGGTAGTTGCCCGAGGTGGCCAGGCCCACATCGGCAACCTCCACATAATAATCCCACTGCTGGGGTGCATCCATGCTTTCGGCCGGCCGTTCCAGACCGACCTTCCAGGCGCTGCCGTCCGGCTTCAGGCCCCGCGCCAGCAGGTCGCCCCCGATCTCCACCAGGTAGGTGGTGATGCCTTCGGACTCCAGGAACCCGCCCACCACATCGGCGGCGTAGCCCTTGGCAATGGCGTTGAAATCAAACTGCACCCTCGGGTCGTCCTTGACAATGCGGTCGCCTTCCAGACGGACCCTATCATGGCCCACGAACGCCATGAGGCTGTCCACCTTTCCCTGGTCCATCACGGCCCGCTCCGAGAACCCGAAGCCCCAGGCGTTGACCAGGGGGGATACGGTGGCATCGAACGCCCCTCGGGTTTCCCGGGAGATGGATTCTGCCCGCAGGTACACCGTGCGAAACCAATCATCCACCCTGTCCGACTCATTCCGGTTGATGCGCGAGACCAGGGAGTTTTCCTGGTAGTAGGACAGGCTTTGATTGAAGGCGGCGAACAAACTGTCGATATCCTGCTGAAAGTCGCGCGATGCCGCATCGTAATAGATCACGCTGTAATAGGTGCCGAAAACCATGCCGTGCAGGCTGACCTGACTGGCTTCCTGGCGGGTGCCGCAGGAACCTGCCACCAGCAGGATCGTGATCCAAGTAAGGTGCCGGCAGAGGCGGCAGGGGATTTGCATTGTTTTCATGGTCATGAAGCTGTTAAAACCGGGGTAAGGGGGCATGAGGCCGCCATTCAACGGAGGGGCTCGGTATGCACGGAAATAAACGTATCCTCCCCGTAAGCCTTCCGGAGGTGCCGTTCCAGGCTGACGGTGATGTCATGCGCCTCTTCCACGTTCAGGCCACTCTCCACCTCTATGTGCAGGTCAATCGCAATGTTGTTGCCGATCTTGCGGGTTTTCAAATCATGGGGATTGTGTACCCCGTTAACTTTCCGGGCAATATCCAGGATCTCCTTCTCCTTCTTGTGGGGCAGGCTGGTTTCGATCAGCTCCAGCAGGGATTCCCTGGTGATCCTGAATGCCACCCTGAAAATAAAGACACTCACCATCATGGCCGCCAGGGGATCCAGGATCACCCATTGCTCGCCCAGGAATATGGCCCCGCCGATCCCGGCCACCGTCCCGATGGAGGAATAGGCATCGCTGCGGTGGTGCCAGGCATTGGCAACGACCACCTGGCTATCGATGCGCATGCCCACCTGGATGGTGTACCGGAACAACACCTCCTTCACGGCAATAGACACCAGGGCTGCATAGAAGGCAATCAGGCCGGGCCGTTCCAGGGGGCTTCCGGTAAAATGGCCGACGATGTTCCTGAGCCCGGAACCCAGGATTCCCAGTCCCACGAGAAACAATACCCCTCCCACAAAGGCGGTGGCCAGGGTCTCCACCTTGCCGTGCCCGTACTTGTGGTTGCCGTCCCTGGGGCGGGAGGCCACCCGGAGGCTGCCCACCACCACCAGGTCCGTCCCGAAGTCGCTCACAGAATGCACCGCATCGGCCACCATGGCCGCACTACGCCCCAGGATCCCGGCCAGCAGTTTGAACAGGAAGAGGACCAGGTTGGCAAAAAAGCCAATCCAGGTAATTCGGTTGGCCTGGTGGTTGCGTTGGTTCATTGGGCCGGGGGTTAGCCTCCGAAATCGTCCAGGTCGATGTTTTCTCCGGGCACACCCAAATTGTCCAGCATGGTCAGGACCGACTCGTTCATGATGGGCGGGCCGCACAGGTAGTACTCGACCTCTTCGGGCTCGGGATGCTTTTCCAGGTAGTTGTCCAGCACCACCTGGTGGATGAATCCGGTATAGCCATCCCAGTTGTCCTCCGGCAAAGGCTCTGACAAAGCAATGTTGAACCGGAAGTTGGGGAAATCCTTTTCAATCTTGCGAAACTCTTCCTCGTAAAAGACCTCCCTTTTCGAGCGGGCCCCATACCAGTAGGAGACCTTCCTGTCGGTCTTGAGCGTATGGAACAGGTGAAAGATGTGGGAACGGAGCGGGGCCATGCCGGCCCCTCCCCCGATGTAAACCATCTCGCGACCGGTATCCTTGATGTGAAACTCCCCGTAGGGCCCCGAAATGGTCACCTTGTCGCCCGGCTTGCGCGAGAACACAAAGGAGGAACAAATGCCCGGATTGACGTTCATGAAGGTGTTTTTCCTGCTGTCCCAGGGCGGGGTGGCGATGCGGATGTTCAGCATGATGATGTTCCCTTCGGCCGGGTGGTTGGCCATGGAATAGGCCCGGAAAATGGGCTCCGGATTGCGCATCTTAAGGTCCCACATCCTGAGTTTATCCCAATCGCTCCGGTATTCCTCCTCCACCTCGATGTCCTTGAAATCCACCTCGCAGGCCGGCACATCGATCTGGATGTAACCGCCCGACTTGAAGTCCATCGATTCACCCTCGGGCAGCCTCACCACAAACTCCTTGATAAAAGTGGCCACATTGTGGTTGGAGACCACCTCACATTCCCACTTCTTGATCCCGAAGACCTCCTTGGGCACCCGGATGTCCAGGTCCTGCTTCACCTTGACCTGGCAACTCAGCCGCCACTTGTCCTGTACCTCCTTCCGGGTGAAGTAACCCACTTCGGTCGGCAGGATGTCGCCCGCGCCATCCAGCACCTGGCATTTGCACATGGCACAGGTTCCCCCGCCGCCACAGGCACTGGGCAGGTAAATACCCTGCTCCGACAAGGTGGTCAGCAGGGTGCTGCCGGCGTTGACTTCGATTTCCTTTTCCTCATTGATGGTCACCTTGACCGGTCCGGTGGGCACGAGCCTGGAACGTGCATACAGCAGGACGGCGACCAGCAGCAGCATGATCCCCAGGAACATGATCACGCTGAGGGCAATTACCCAAAGACTTCCGACTTCTAACAAGATCATAACAGGATGGTTTTGCGTTGTGTTTCCGGAATTACAGCTCAATGCCCATAAAACTCATGAAGGCAATGCCCATCAGGCCGGTAATGATGAAGGTGATGCCCAGTCCGCGCAGGGGGGCAGGCACGTTGGAGTACCTGATCTTTTCACGGATGGCGGCAATGCCCACGATGGCCAGGAACCAGCCCACCCCGCTGCCCAGGCCGAAGGAGGTGGCTTCCCAGATGGAGGCATAATTGCGCTCCTGCATGAAGAGGGATCCCCCGAGGATGGCACAGTTCACCGCAATCAGGGGCAGAAAGATCCCCAGGGAGCTGTAAAGTGTGGGGCTGAATTTCTCAATGATCATCTCCACCAGCTGCACCATGGCCGCGATGATGGCAATGAACATGATGAAGGTCAGAAAACTCAGGTCCACACTCGCGAACCGGGGACCCAGCCAGGTCAGCGCACCCCTGCCCAGGATGAAATTTTCCAGCAGGTAGTTGATCGGGACGGTGATGCCCAGGACGAAGATCACGGCGAAGCCGAGGCCCACACTGGTTTTAACGGTGCGGGAAACCGCCAGGTAGGAACACATGCCCAGGAAGTAGGCAAAGACCATGTTGTCGATAAAGATCGACCGTACGAATATGCTGACTAAATTTTCCATAGGTTCTTTGTTTAAATCGTTGGCCTCCTAAAGCATCTAGCTGATATCCACAAGGCTGCGGTCACGGTGGCGCTGCACCCAAATGATGATGCCCACGGTGATCAACGCCATGGGAGGCAGGATCATAAAGCCATTGTTCACATAACCCAGTTCGTAGAACTTTTCGGGGATCACCTGGTAGCCCATCAGGGTCCCCGACCCCAGCAGCTCCCGGAAAAACCCCACGGCCAGCAGGACCCACCCGTAACCGGCCGCATTGCCGATCCCGTCAAGGAAGGAAGGCCATACCTTGTTGTTGAGTGCGAAGGCCTCAAGGCGTCCCATGATGATGCAATTGGTGATGATCAGTCCGACAAATACCGACAACTGCCGGCTCACATCGTACACAAAGGCCTTGAGTACCTGGTCGACCAAAATGACGAGGGAGGCGATGACCGTCAGCTGCACGATGATGCGGATCCTTGGCGGAATGGTCTTTCTGAGCAGGGAGATGATCACGTTGGCAAAGCCCATGACCACCACCACCGAAATGGCCATGACCAGGGAGGTTTTCAGCTGCACGGTGATGGCCAGCACGGAACAGATGCCCAGCACCTGCACGCTGATGGGGTTGTCCTTGCCCAAAGGATTGCTGAGCAGCTTCATGTTCTTGGAGGAGAACAATTCTTCTTTCAGGGCATTGTCTTTTATCTGGCTCATAAGTTCTTCATGTTTTTAAAGGTTGGCTCGTACACGCTCAGTCCGTCCCGGATCATGGCAGTCACCCCGTTGGAGGTGATGGTGCCCCCGCTGATCCCGTCCACCCCATGGGGGTCTCCGGCCGGGGCACCCCCCTTGATCACCCGGACCGGGCGGAAATTCCCCTGCTCGTCAAAAATTTTTTTGCCGGCAAACTGGTCCTGGAATTCGCGGTCGCCAATTTCCGCCCCCAGACCGGGCGTTTCACTGCTGTGGTCAAAGTTGGCCCCCACGATGGTGGTCAGGTCATCGGCCAGCCCGACATACCCCCATATGGGGCCCCAGAGCCCGTTGCCCCGCAGGGGCACGACCACAAACTGCTTGCCTTCCACCTCGGCCAGAAACAAGGGGAGCTGCCTTTGCGGCAAATCCTTGCGGTTCTCATCCTGCAGGTCCACCTCGAAGGCATCCCCTTCGAGGTCGTTGCCCTGGTGGTCCACAATCCGGGTTGCAACAATATAGCGGTTGAACAGGGCTTCCGCTTCCCCCCTGGGGGCCTCTATATTGATGGTGGCCAGGATGTTCTGCATTTTTTCAATGCGCATGTTGCGCTCCTGCAGGGGCCTGAGAAGGGTGGCGGCTCCGGAAAGGACCAGGGCCACCAGCACCACCATGGTGGAAGCGTATAAAAAGATATAGCGGTTACTTTGCATGGCTGTATGGTTTAACTGGACTGGATGGCGTTACGGACTTCCTTCACCCGGCGCATCCGGCGTTTGATATGGGCTTCGACCACATAATGATCGATCAGGGGAGCAAACACATTCATGAACAGGATGGCCAGCATCATGCCTTCCGGGTAGGCGGGGTTCACCACGCGGATCAACACGGTAATGACCCCGATCAACAGGCCGTAAATGTATTTTCCGGTGCCGGTCTGGGAGGCCGTGACCGGGTCGGTCGCCATGAATACGGCTCCGAAGGCAAACCCGCCTATGACCAGGTGGTAATAAGGTGGAATGCCCATGAACGCATTCACGGCAAAAAGGTTCAGGATGCCGCCCATGAGAAGCCCTCCCGCCACGACCGAGGCCATGATGCGGAAGCTGCCCACCCCGGTCGACACCAGGATGAAAGCCCCGATCAGGATGGCCAGGGCGGAGGTCTCCCCGATTGAACCGGGAATGGTCCCGAGGAACATCTCCAGCAGGGAGGGCAGTTGGGCGGTTTCTCCGGCGGCCAGAACGGCCAGCGAGGTGGCTCCGGAAAAACCGTCCAGGATCTGTTGTCCTTCTTTCAGGCTCAGATCCACCCACACCTCTCCGGACAAATAGGACGGGTAGGCGAAAAACAGGAAGGCCCGGGCCAGCAGGGCGGGATTGAGGATGTTCATCCCCGTGCCGCCAAACACCTCCTTGCCGATCACCACGGCAAAGGCCGTGGCCACGGCCACCATCCACAACGGGGTGGTCACGGGAACGATCAGCGGGATCAGCATGCCCGACACCAGAAAGCCCTCGTTTACTTCGTGGTCACGCAGCTCTGCGAAAAGAAACTCAATGCCCAGGCCCACGGCATAACTGACGATAATGATGGGCAGCACCTTCCCCAGGCCGAACAGGACCTGGTCCATGAAATCCACCTCCACGCCGAGGGCCCGGTAGTGCTGCAGTCCCACATTCCAGATGCCGAACAGAAGGGCCGGCACCAGGGCAATGATGACAAAGAACATGGTCCGTTTCATGTCCATGGCATCCCTTATGTGGCTGCCCTTTCTGGTCACGTTCCCCTGGACAAACAAGAAGGTGTCGAAGGCCTCGAAGCTGCGGTGGAACCGCCCGAACTTCCCTTCCTTTTCGAAATGGGGCTTGACCTTTTCTACGATTTTCAACAAGGCTTTCAAACTGCTGTGGTTTTAAAAGGTTTAACAACGCAATCCGGCAATGTCAGGCAAATTCGCGGTGGATGGTGTCCAGTCCGTCGCGAACGAGGGACTGTATTTCGATCTTGGAAGGGCACACGTACTCACAAAGGGCAAAATCTTCCGGAGCCACCTCATAAATACCCAGTTTCTCCATCATGTCGATGTCGTTGATCATGATGGACTTGATCAACTGCATGGGCAGGATGTCCATGGGCAGCACCCTTTCATAGAGCCCGGTGATCACGAAAGGCCTTTCTCCGCTGCGGATATTGGTATTCAGGCGGAATTTACGCCAGGGCATCAGGGCGGACGGGAAGGTCCGGGAAATGCTGAACTTGTCCAGGTTCGGGGCAATCCATCCGGCCAGTTCCGGCTGGTCTCCCTCCGGGATCACGCTGACCATGTCGTGGTAAAAACCGAGGAACCCATCCGCGGGGATCCGGGTGCCCGTCAGCACGTCCCCGCTGATAAACCGGGGGGTGGTCCCGGCCTGCTTGCGCAGGTTATCCCGGGTGAAGGAACCGATCTGGGCCCCGCTGATCACACGGTAGTACCGGGGATTAAGGACCTCTGACCCGGCCAGCGCCACAATCCTGGAGGCGTCGTATATGCCCTGGTCAAATAACCGGCCGATCATGATGACCGCCTGCACATCGACCACCCAGGCCACCTCTCCCTTATTGATCGGATCGATGTGGTGTATCTGCACCCCCACATTGCCCGCCGGATGGGGGCCGCTGAAAGCATGGACGCGGGCCTTCCCCGGCTTCAGGAAGGCTTCGCTGGTGGTTCCGGAGGCACTCACGCCCAGATGAACATCCCCGTCCGTGAGCCGCGACAGGGCATCCAGTCCTTTGCGGAACAGGGACTCCTGTCCGTTCACCACGAAATCCAGGTCGGCACCCAGGGGGGCAGAACGGAAACAGGAGATAAAAATGCCCTTGGGCATGTCTCCCGGGCGGGCGACGATGTCATAGGGGCGCTGTCGGATGACCGGCCACAGTCCGCTTTTAAGCAACAGGGAGGTGACTTCCTGCCTGCTCATGCCGGCGGGGTCGCCGGACTTGAATTGGATGTATTCCGTTTCCGGGTCGGCCTGGATGTTCACCTCCATGATCCGGCGCTTCTCACCCCGCACCAGCAGGGAGAAGGTGCCACTGACCGGGGAGGTGAATACGATGTCTTCATTGTATTTGTCGTAAAACAATGGCGTTCCTGCCTTTACCCGGTCGCCTTCCTTCACGAGCATCTTTGGGGTCAGGCCATGGAAATCAGGAGGTTTCACGGCGTAGACTGCTGAGCGGGGCGCGGATTGAAGAATTTTTTCCGCACCGCCCAGCAGGGGGATGTCCAGGCCTTTTTTGATCTTGATCACTTTTGACATCTTCCGTTCCTGTTAGGATATAAATACATCAAGCAAAATTATGCATATTTTTAAATACCTGATATCTTTTTGCATGGTTCTTGCTTTTTAACTAGCTTTGTTTCCGGGCCATTCAATAAAAAAACCAGCAAAAAAACATGCGTTTGCCAGCCAAGCATTTCCCGCTGAAAGCCTTTCTCTTTTGCCTGATCCTGATGACCGGCTGGCACCTGCCGGAGTCTTTCCTGCATCCCCGTCCTGCAAGGGCAAATCCCTTTCCGGCCGGATCCGGCCAGCATGCGCCCTCCGGGGTCAGGGCATCCGTGGACAATGGACAGAATAAAAATATTAAAGATTTTTTTCTTTTGGGGGATTTTATCCATAAAAACAACATCCGAACGGTTTTGTTTCACAAAAAAGGCTTTGAGCTGGCCCCGCCCATCATCCGCCTGCATTCGGGAGAGCGCCTGGAGCTGCGGTTCGACGACCTGGACGCGGATTACAAGAATTATGCCTTCACCGTGGTCCATTGCAATGCCGACTGGACCCCGTCCGACCTCAACCCCTTTGATTACCTGGACGGGTTCTTCGAAGACCAGGTCAGGGAATACAGCCAGTCTGTCAACACCCGCATCCCTTACAGCCACTACCGGCTGGAGTTCCCCAATGAAAACCTCAGGCCGCGGCTCTCGGGCAACTACCTTCTCAAGGTATACACTTACGGGGCGCCGGACGAAGTGGTGCTGACCCGCCGGCTGATGATCCACGAACCCCTGGTCGGGATCGACGCCCAGGTGCAGATGGCCAACCTGATCCGCTTCCGCGACCAGTGGCAACAGCTGTCCTTCACCCTGCAGACCGGCGGGTATCCCATCAGGAACCCCCACCGCGACCTGCAGGTGGTCATCATCCAGAACGGACGCTGGGACAATGCCATGACAGATTTGGTTCCCAGGACCGTCATGGGTGACCGGCTGGTGTACGACCAGGAGGACCGCATCCTCTTTGAGGGCGGCAACGAGTTCCGCCGTTTCGATACCCGCAGCCTGCGCTTTCTCACCGAACGCGTGGCAGACATCCAGTCGGGACCAAGACACTGGGATGTGTTCCTGCTCCCGGACCAGAGGCGCGGCTTCAGGCAGTACGCATCCGACGATGACCTGAACGGGCGGTTTGCCATAGATGTCCGGGATGGGCGCGACCCCATGGTGGAGGCAGACTATGCCTGGGTACACTTCAGCCTGCCCATGGCAACCCCCCTTGCCTCGGGGGGCATTTACGTGATGGGGGCATTGACCGGCTGGCACTTCCCGGAGGAGGGGAAGCTGGGTTACAACTACGGGGATAGCAAATACGAGCTGAGCCTGCTGCTCAAGCAGGGGTATTACAACTACCTGTATGCCTTTGTGGATGAAGGGGAAACACGGGCAGACCTGGGGGTACTGGAAGGCAACCACTCCCAGGCGGAGAACGACTATACCATCCTGGTATACCACCGGGAACCGGGCACGCGTTACGACCGCCTCGTCGGGCTCACCCACCTGAACACGGCGGTGGGAAGGTAAAGCAACATCACCCTCCGGCCATCAGGTGCAGCACCATGACCCGGTCCCCGTCCGACACCAGGGTCCCGTCGTAGGAGGTTTCGGGGACGACCTGCCCGTTGAGCCGCACCACCAGAAACTTGAATGTATATTTCTTTATATCAAGCAGTTCCCTGACCGTCATTCGGTCAACTTCCGGGATTGATTCCTTTCGGTTGTTTAGGGTAATTTCCATGGTTGGTTGTCGCATTAAAAAACCTTGGCGGCTTCCGCTTTCAGAAAATCCAGCGCCCTGCCTGTGGCGGATTTCTCCACGCTGAATTCCAGCATCTTGTTCGACAAGTCGGCTGCAGAGGCCTGGGAATCCACCTGGGCCGAAGCCGTGTTGATCTGGCGGATCACTTCTTCCCGGGCACTTTTGACCAGGTCCCAGGCCTGCCGGGACACATACAATTGCTGGGAGAGGTTGTGGTTGTACTCGTCGCGCACAGCCTGCACGAGCAGGCGTTGAAATTCCGCGGCCGTCAGCTCCGGCTGGTAAAGCCGGGGAAGGAGGTTGCCGGCAGAAATCCGCTCCAGCAACAGCACGATCCGTTCATAAGCCTGCAGGCGCAGGGGGAGTGAGATGCGAACCCGCTCCGACAGGGCCTCCATCCGGCGGCGGTTTGTTTCCATCCTGAAAAACTCCCTCAAAAGGAGATAAGCGGTCAGAAAAACCACCACCGAAGGGAGGACATACCGCAAGGCATCCATCAGCTCGTCCATGTGAGTATATTTTGTCGGACAAAGATAATCCCTTTGTACAGAAATTGCTAAATTTGCGGCTCAATCACCTGTTTCCCGGGCACCTGAACCCTCCTTTTCACCCATAATAGATCCAAACATGAACGCATTATCCGACAGAATCAACCGATTGTCAGAATCCGAAACCCTGGCCATGGCCCGGAAAAGCCGTGAACTTAAGGCCCAGGGGCACGACGTGATCAACCTCAGCCTGGGGGAACCGGATTTTTTCACCCCGGACAACGTCAAAGAGGCTGCCAAGCGGGCCATCGACGAGAATTATTCATTTTACACCCCGGTCAACGGCTACCTGGAACTGCGGCAGGCCATCAGCCGCAAGCTGAAACGTGACAACCAACTGGATTACAGCCCGGAACAGATTGTGGTGTCCACGGGTGCCAAACAATCGATCGCCAATGCCGTGATGTGCCTGGTGAACCCGGGTGAGGAAGTCCTCGTGCCTTCCCCCTTCTGGGTCAGCTACCGGGAAATCATCAAGCTGGCCGAAGGGGTCGAGGTGTCCATCCCTGCGGGCATCGACAACGACTTCAAGATCACCCCGGAGCAGCTGGAGGCGGCCATCACCCCCCAGTGCAAACTCTTCATGTTTTCCAGTCCCTGCAACCCCACCGGAAGCGTCTATACGCGGGAGGAGCTCGGGGCCCTGGCGGCGGTCTTTGCCCGCCATCCCCAGGTATACATCCTGGCCGACGAGATTTACGAGCACATCAACTTCTCGGGACAGCACGAAAGCATCGCCCGGTTTCCCGAAGTGCGTGACCGCGTCATTCTGATCAACGGGGTTTCCAAAGGTTTTGCCATGACCGGCTGGCGGCTGGGGTACATGGCTGCCAGCCCGGAAATTGCCAAGGCATGCAACAAACTGCAGGGGCAGATCACCTCAGGCACCTGTTCCATTGCCCAGATGGCCGGTGTGGAGGCCATGAACACCGATCCGAAGGAGACCCACGCCATGTTGCAGAAGTTTCGCGAACGGCGCGACCTGGTTCTGTCCCTGATGAAGGAAATCCCCGGCATCCGGACCAACGAACCCCAGGGGGCCTTTTACGTGTTTGCCAATGTCCGGTCGTTCTTCGGCAAGTCGGATGGGACCCAACGCATTAACAATGCCGGGGACCTGTGCATGTACCTCCTCAACAAGGTCCATGTGGCCATGGTGCCGGGCGATGCCTTCGGGGACGGGGATTGCATCCGGCTCTCCTACGCCACCTCAGACGACCTGCTGGTGGAGGCCATCCGGCGCATCAGCAAGGCACTGCAGGAACTAGAATAACGCGGCATGTACGACAGACAAGCCATCGAAGGGTTTTTCAGGGATTTTTCCGGGAAAGGCATCCTGGTGATCGGGGATGTGATGATCGACGCCTACCTCTGGGGCGGGGTCGACCGCATCTCCCCGGAAGCGCCTGTGCCCATTGTCAGCCTGCACCGAAGGGAAAACCGCCTGGGCGGTGCGGCCAATGTGGCACTGAATCTGCGCAACCTGGGGGCCCGCCCCATCCTGTGCTCCGTGACCGGGGAGGATGACAAGGGCCGGCTGTTTCTGGACCTCCTGCAGCAGCAGGGTCTGGAAGCAGGGGGTATGCTGGCGGATGCGGAACGCATCACCACGGTCAAATACCGGATCATCGGCAACAATACCCAGATGCTGCGCGTCGACGAGGAAAGCCGGCAAGCGCTGACGGACGCAATGACGGGAAAACTGCTGGAACGCATCAAAGCCCTGATCGGTCATCACCGGGTACATGCCATCGTGTTCGAGGATTACGACAAGGGGGTGATCGGCCCTGCCCTGATCCGTGAAGTCGTCGCCCTGGCAAGGGCCCGGGACATCCCCGTGGCCGTGGACCCTAAAAAGAACAACTTCCTCCTGTACCGCGACGTCAGCCTGTTCAAGCCAAATCAGAAGGAGCTGCGGGAAGGACTGAAGCTTGACGGGGACCTGTCCGATCCCCGGGAGGTGGGCCGCGCGGCCGGCATGCTTCACGAGCAACTGGAGGCAGACGTGATCCTGGCCACCCTGTCCGACAAGGGCATCTTTTACAGCCGTCGCGACGGGCAAGGGCAGGAAGAAGGCATCGTAGGCGGACGCGCAAGGGACATCGCCGACGTCTCCGGGGCGGGCGACACCGTGATCAGCGTGGCCGCCCTGTCCATGGCCTGCCGCCTCCCTGTCCGTCTCATGGCAGAGCTGTGCAACCTGGCCGGGGGCATCGTGTGCGAGCAGGTCGGGGTGGTCCCCGTCGACCGGAAGCGCCTGCAGGAGGAAGCCATCAGGTATTTGTCCGGATCATGAAACGGGACCTCTCATCACTCAGACAGGACTATGCCGCCCACCGACTGGACGAGGGACAGGTACTGGAGGATGCGCTGGCGCAGTTTGCCGCCTGGTTCGACCAGGCACAGCGGGCAGGCATTCCGGAACCCAATGCCATGACCCTGGCCACGGCCGGTCATCAGGGACAGCCTTCGGCAAGGGTGGTGCTTCTCAAAGAATTGGACACCCGGGGATTTGTGTTTTACACCCATTACGGGAGCCGCAAGGGAAAGGAGTTG